>ENA-ORRZ01000346-ORRZ01000346.1-human-gut-metagenome-genome-assembly--contig:-NODE-346-length-44120-cov-6.366164_pt1 | contig 44120 bp, 37 predicted proteins | sample MGYA00242185_ERZ509152 | MGnify/ENA primary metagenome ERZ509152 (study PRJEB26280, sample SAMEA2338668) | human gut metagenome | biome: human gut; feature: human-associated habitat; material: faeces... | reverse complement strand
CGCAGAGGTGATCCCAGGAACGGTTTCCCATGAAATCCCGGCCTCTTTTAATGCCAGGATCTCCTCCGATCCCCTGCCGAACACAAAAGGATCGCCGCCCTTTAAGCGGACCACATTGAGCCCCTCCTTTGCCAGCCCGATCAAAAGGCGGTTGATCTCCTCCTGAGGCATGGAGTGGCTCCCTGCTTCCTTTCCGGCATAAATGATCCTGCAGTCCTTTCGGACAAACCCTAAAAGCTCCTGGGAAGCCAGATGGTCATAGACCACGGCATCACAGGCCTTTAACCGCTCCATCCCCCGGATGGTCAAAAGTTCTCCCGCTCCCGGTCCGGCTCCTACCAGACACACGGTACCCCATTTTTTTTCATTCCTTGATACAGGTGTAATGGTATATTTCATGGCCAAAGTAATCCTTTCCCCGCTTGATCTGCTAATGTTGTCACTGATATTTCTGAAAGTGTTCCGCACAGGTCAACCCGGCGTATCTTATTTTTAAGCTCCGCGTCCGTAAGCTGTGAAGCATGTTCCGGTCCATTGATCCCGCGAAGGCGCAGTTTCGTTTCTCCATCTTCTTCAAAGAGGTTCGCATATACGGCCACCGGCGCATGACAGCCTGCCTGAAGCGTTTCAAGCACTGCCCTTTCTGCTGTAAGGCACAGACGGGATGATCTGCAGTCGATCTGGCTGCAGAGCCTGTGAGCCTCTGTATCCGCTTTCGTCTCCACTGCAAGGATCCCCTGTCCCCCGGCAGGCAGAAACTGTTCCGGACTCAGGCGGATAAAACGCCATTCTTCCCCCTCTTCAATTTCCAGGCGCTTTAACCCTGCTGCTGCTAAAAGGATCCCGTCACAGACGCCCTCTTTCAGTTTTTTTAAGCGGGTCTGCACATTTCCCCGAAGCGTCACACACACAGGCCGGCTTTCCTTATCAAGCCATTTTGTACTGCCGCAGATACTCTGCCACTGCTCCCGGATCTGCAGCTGGCGTCTGGGACTGGAGGTTCCGATGACAAGCTCCTTTTTGTCTGTCTTTGAGGCAGTCTTTGGCAGTATCAGTACATCCCCCGGATCTTCACGTTCAGACAGCGCTGAAATCACCAGGCCCTCTGGAAGAGAAACCGGCATATCCTTGGCACTATGGACTGCAAGGTCAATGGAGCCTTCTAAAAGAGCCTGTTCAAATTCGGAAACAAATGCTCCCTTCCCCCCAAATGCCTGGAGAGGAGAATGAAGGAGCTGATCTCCTAGCGTATCCCTTGTAAGAATCTCTGTCTGAAGACCCGGAAACTTATTTTTCAGCTGTTCGGCGATCATTTCTGCCTGGCGCAGAGCCAGAACACTTTTCCGGCTTCCGATACGAAGTATATGGTTCATGTGTTTTCTTCCTCTTTTTTTATATACATGGTCTGAGAACATTCAGCCAGCAATGCCTGTATTTCCTCTGATGAAGGGAGCTTATCCATATTAAAAACTGCCTCTGCAAGCCGGACGGAAAACTCACGCCGCAGCCTGCCTGAATCTGGAAAACGGTCCTTCATCTCTCTGCGCAGCGCTCCTAAAAGCCCGGCCCGTTCTCCCATATGGTCCGGTATGGAATGGGAAATGCGCTCCTTTAAAAGATGGGCCAGCACAGGGCTTTCACCCCCTGTACACACGGCAGCTGTCACCGGGCCGTCCGTAAACAGCGACGGGAAAAGAAAGCTGCTGTCTTCTGGCCTCTGGACCGAATTAACCGGAATTTTCCTTTTTTTGCACCATCGGGAAATGGTCCGGTTCAGCTCAATATCATCGGTGGCAGCGATGACCAGATCTGCTTTCTTTAAATCCTCCAGGCAAAAGGGACGCATACTTCGCCGAAAGCGGGCCTCCTCCTGTTCAAGGCGGTCAAACTCCGGGATAAATTCCTTTGCCACCGCATGAACCAAAACTCCAAAGTGGAGAAGGCCGCAGACCTTTCGGTATGCAACCTTCCCCCCTCCGACTGTCACACAGAGCCATCCCTCAATATCTGTAAAAAAAGGAAAATAACTCATGACAGATCCTCCGGTTCATCATCGGCTGTCCGTTTTCCCAAAGCAGCCTTTCTCTCATTTAACAGACGTTCAAACTCATCCTGGCTGCAGCCTATTTCCTCCAGACGCTTTCTGCGCCTTTCCTTCATCCGGGCCAGACGTTCCTTCTCTTTTCTTTGCTGAACCGCAGCGTAAATCCCGCAAACCGCAATCAGGACCAGGACAGCTGCGCCCGCTCCGGCGATGAGCCCGCCGGGTAAAGAAATCCCTTTCTTTTCAGACGGCTCTTTGGAGGAAGAAGGCTCTGTCTGTTCAGGTGCCTCCTGTGAAGGCTCTGCCGCACTGCTTAAAGCCTTTGTGGTATACAGCCATGCCACTCCGATCTGTCTGTCATTATAGGAATAGATGATCCGGCCGACAGCCCCTTTTGGATGGTTCTCTGGAATCTCGGTCTGCAGATACTGATCTGCGTCTCCAAATTCTGCATCATTGGGAAGAGTGATCACTGCTGTATCATCCAGATACAGCTCGGACGGCAGATAGGATACGCCGTTTATTTCTACCGGCTCTTCACCGGTAATGTAATGGGTTTCATTTTCTGCCACATTTACATTTTTGAACCGTTTAAAACCAAAATCCAGAATGGTCTTTGTATCTGAATAATGGGTCTTTTGGGTACTCTTTAAGGTCACCGCTACCTGGCGCCGGTCATCCTTTACCGCGTAAGTTACAAGGGTCTGTCCTGCAAGAGAGGTATAGCCTGTCTTTCCTGCCACTGCCTCCGGATAATAGTATTCACTGGTTTCATCCTCTGTAACCACCAGTTTATGCTCAAGGGAATAGGTACGCCCTTCCGGATTATTTTTAGTAGGCGGAAGCGTGGCTTTTTTTGCCGAACAGATTTCAAGGATCTCCGGATCTGAAAATGCTGCCGCGCCGATCAGGGCCATATCGTAGGCAGAGGTCAGCTGGGCCTCATCATTTAAGCCGGACGGATTTTCAAAATTACTTTCCCGGCAGCCTAAGGCCTCCGCCTTTTCATTCATCATGTCAGCAAAAGCCTCTCGGCTCCCTGCCACATGCTCTGCCAGGGCGTTGGCAGCCTGATTGGAGGACTGCAAAAGCATGACAGACAGACTGTCCTTCACAGACAGGACATCCCCCTCTTCCAGTCCCAGCTTATTTCCGCTTCCTGATTCTACATTATAAACGGCATCATGAGAAAACGTAACCTGCTCGTCCATGGAAGCATGTTCAGCCACTACAAGAGCTGTGAGCAGCTTTGTAATGCTGGCTGGCGGAAGCTGGACATGGATATTCTGTGCAAACAGCACCGCTCCTGAATCCATATCCATCACAATCCCAGCCTCAGACTGGACGCCGGTATCCGCAGGCCAGTCCGGTTTTGCGAACACGGGAAAAGCCGTCAGGGAACAGCTGAGCGCAAGCGTCAAAAAGAAACCGCACAGTCGTTTCATCGGTCGGATCATCGTATATACCCCCAATATTATGATTCAAGCCTTGCCTTTAAAAGCTCCAGACCAGCCAGGATCAGCCCGCCCAAAATAAAGAAAGGGATGCTGAAGGTAGAAAGGCTTACAGGGGCTTTTGGCACATCCAGCGTAGTGGGCCCCATAAGAATGGCATATAAGGAGCCGATCATCAGGCCCAGAATGGCGTAGATCGTCTGGGAACGATGGCGTTCCAGACATATTTTTACAAATTTTATAATCGCAATAATTCCTGTGACAACGCCCAGGCCGAAGATGACCACCACGGGCAGATAGCTGAAATTAAAATGGAGCAGCTCCTTAATCGCCCCGATAACGGGAACATAGAGCCCAAAGATCAAAAGAAGGGTAGAGCCGGAGATTCCCGGAAGCACCATGGCTGTAATCGCGATCATAGCTGCAAAGAAAATATAAATGCCCAGTCCGAATGAAAGCTGATCCGCTGATACACGGATGCCCTCTCCGCCGGATGGATTAAACCAGGAAATGGCAAATACCAGAGCTGCGCCCAAAAGGGTAAAGATCAGATTTCCAGCCTGTCCTTTTATCACTGCCGCTTCCTCCTTTATAACCATCGGTATGGCAAACAGGGTAAGGCCAAAGAATACAGAACTGATCTGATAAATGTGAGCTTCAAACAGACTGGCAAGAATTAAAACGGACATACCAAAGCCAATGATCCAGCCAATTCCCAGCTTTACCAGAAAAAGAAACGCCTTTTTGCGTTTTTTGCTGTCACGCCCCATTAAATCATTTAAAGAATTGATAAATTCATCATAAAACCCAAGCAAAAACGCAATGGTCCCGCCGGAAACTCCGGGTACGCTGTCTGCCAGAGCCATGCAAAATCCTCTCACTGCATTTAAAAACACCTGCATCTTCCTCCTGTTTCGTTCGAAAATTTCAAATCGGACAGCTCTGGATAAACGACCACGGCAATCCGCACATTGAATTATTATACATGAAATAGGAGGAAATTCAAGTAAATCTTATGAGGTCTGCTGATGAAGCGCCGCTTTCCACCGCTCCTTTTCTTCTGTCAGACGTTCGTTGATCCAGTCAACGCCGCGGGCGATCCCGTCCGCATCAAAGGAGGTTTTTAAATGCTCCTTTTCCTCTTCCGGTGTGAAATCATAGCTGTAGGGTTCCGGCCACACGCTTACGAAAAGAAAGGTTTCCTCATTCTCCTCCAGTTTTTCCATCCGAAACCGCAGTCCTTTATGACTGCCGGTAAATTTTTCCTTTTTTAGGAAATTTATCGGCATAAAATCCTTTAATTCCAGCATAGCCTTCTCCTACTGCTGAGCGATCAGCTCTAATAACGCAGTTACCGTTGATGAAATATCCTCATCCGATACGTTCGACGCCGTATAGAGCGTGTATGACGTATCCTTCCATTTCCAGGAAGCAAGGCGGCCTCCACTCTGGGTCGTACGGATCTGGGCAGAAGCCGTCTCTCCCCCTTCCAAAGCCTTAAATTCAACGGTCAGGATCTGCTCCGTAAAGCGTTCAAAAATCCCGGCAAAATCCTCTGCCGTATTGGAAGCACGGTAGGAATAGGGGATTTCATGATATGAAAACTGAATTTCAGCTACCTCTCCATTCAGGATAAAGCAGAGAGGATCTTCTGCCTCCTCCGGAAGGGCCATATAAATCCCAAGAGACTGAAAGGCAGTTTCATCTGTTACCGCAGTCATGGGATTGGGTCTCTGCACGGCAGACGAAGCTTCCGTGCCGGATGCAGACGTCTCCTCTTGTGTCTGCATCATACGTTCCTCCGGCTGTTTTTGTCCGCATCCGGCGGTCATAATAACCGCCGCCGCTTTATATGGTTTATACGTTTTTTTCATCATACTCACTCCTTTTTAAGCTGTACCTATCCGTTGGATCTGCGGTTGATAAATTCTGTCCTTGTTTTGGAATAAACAAACTTCTGGCTGGCATACAGGCCATAATAGCCCGACAGAGCAAATGCTACCGCAATAATAATAGAGAAATACTCCATCCCTTCATAACCAAAAAGCTCCAGAGCAATCACTAAGGATGTGATGGGACAGTTGGTCACTCCGGCAAAAAGAGCCGCCATGCCGCAGGCCGCGCAGAGAGAGGGAGCAAAACCCGTAATCTCACCAAACGCACAGCCTAACGCTGCTCCCACGCAGAGGGTAGGCACAATCTCTCCGCCCTTAAATCCAGCTCCTAAAGCAACTGCCGTAAATAGCATCTTCATAAGAAAGGCCTCATAGCGAACACTCCCCTCTATGCTGCTTTCGATCAGTCCCATACTGCTGCCGCAGTAATCTCTGGTCCCTGATAAAAGGGTAAGGGCGATAAAAAGAAAGCTGCCGGCCAGGATCCGTACTCTGGCATCTGGAAAATACTTCCGGTAAGTATGTTCTGCCGTATGCAGCAGAACACAGAACAGGATGCTTACCGCAGCACAGAGTATCCCTAAAAGTACCAGAAGGCCCACTGCTTTCAAATCCAGCGCCGGTATCATTTCCACCGGAAAATGTTCGCCTTCAAGTCCGGCCGTCCTTGCGATCCCCACCGCCAGAAAGGAGGAAAATACACAGGGAACCAGGGCCGCATAGTAAAGGACGCCAATGCTGACTACCTCCAGGGAAAAAATCGCCGCTGCCACCGGCGTTCCAAAAAGAGCAGAAAATACTGCACTCATGCCGCACATGATCGCGATCTTTTTATCTCGCTCATCCAGTTTAAACCACTCTCCAAAGGAATTTCCGATGCTGCCTCCCAGCTGAAGAGCCGCCCCCTCACGGCCGGAGGAGCCGCCCCCCAGATGAGTTAATATGGTAGAAAAAAAGATCAAGGGGCCTGTGGCAGGCGTCACCCGTTCATTGGAGGAAATTGCATCGATAACCATGTTAGTTCCCCTGTTTCCTTCCTCATGGAAGGTGTGGTACATCCAGACGATCAAAAGACCGGACACCGGGAGAAAAAACAGCATGGACGGATGGGACAGCCGAAAACCGGTGGCCCAGGAAACTCCCATGGAAAAAATCGTGCCTGCCGCTCCGGCCACAGAACCGATGACCAGAGCAAGCACGCTCCATTTGATAAAGTAACGGATATTGGCCTTCATTCCGGCTTTTGTATCCCCAAATTTCATTTAATACACCCCCCATATGCCCTACATCTCGCTGTAGGTACCCTTTACCTTTACAAGCTTGGGGCGGTATCCTGCATCCGTCAAAGCCGTTACGATCTGATTTTTATGCTCCGTTCCAAATGCCTCCATGGTAATCCGAAGCTCCACAGCCGCATTGCGGTTGATGCTGATAAACTGGTTGTGCTCCAGCTTGATAATATTGCCATGCTGCTCTGCCAAAAGAGAAGATACCCTTGCAAGCTCTCCCGGCTTATCCGGAAGCAGCACGGATACGGTAAAGACTCTGTCTCTCTGGATCAGGCCATGCTGTACGATAGAGGATAAGGTAATCACATCCATATTTCCACCACTTAAGATAGAAACAACCTTCTTCTTTTCCGCCTTGATGTGCTTTAGGGCAGCTACGGTTAAAAGGCCGGAATTTTCTACGATCATCTTGTGGTTTTCCACCATATCCAAAAAGGCTACGATCAGCTCATTATCATCAATGGTGATGATCTCATCTACATTTTCCTGGATATAGGGGAACAGCTTTTCACCCGGACGCTTAACAGCCGTACCATCTGCAATGGTATTGACCTGAGGAAGGGTTACAACTTTTCCCTGGCGCAGCGATTCCTTCATGCAGCTGGCCCCGGCCGGCTCAACGCCGATTACTTTGATCTTTGGATTTAACATCTTGGCAAGGGTAGATACTCCTGTGCACAGGCCGCCGCCTCCGATAGGAACCAGGATATAATCAACTGTAGGAAGCTCTTTGATAATCTCCATGGCAATAGAACCCTGTCCTGCTGCAACGTCCAGATCATCAAAAGGATGTACAAAGGTGTATCCGTGCTCCTCTGCCAGTTTGTATGCGTGAGCGCAGGCTTCGTCAAATACATCTCCTTCCAGAACCACATCGGCTCCGTAGCCTTTGGTACGGTTAACCTTGATCAAAGGCGTTGTGGTAGGCATTACTACGGTTGCCTTTACCCCGGCCAGACGCGCGGCATAGGCCACGCCCTGAGCATGGTTTCCGGCAGAGGCAGTGATCAGTCCTCTGGACTTTTCTTCTTCGGACAGGGTACTGATCTTATAGTACGCGCCCCTTACCTTGTAGGCTCCTGTATACTGCATATTTTCCGGCTTAAAATACACCCTGTTTCCTGTCTGTGCAGAAAAATATTCACTGTACACCAGCTTTGTCTCCAGTGTTACCTGTTTTACGATCTCAGAAGCTTCCTCAAATTTCTCTAATGTAAGTTCATCCATACTCGTTCTCTCCTTGGCATTTATTGGTTACAACTATATCACTTTATTGTGATAAATTCAACAGAAAACCGAAAGAGGATCCTACTGTTTCTGTACATGGAACAGGGCGTTTACAAAGTCATCCGCATTAAACTTCTGCAGATCGTCAATCTTTTCACCGATTCCGATGTATTTTACAGGAATTCCCAGTTCCGCCTGGATCGCTACGGCAATTCCTCCCTTGGCCGTTCCATCCAGCTTTGTAAGGATGATGCCCGTGATATCGGCCACCTCCATAAACTGTCTGGCCTGAGCCAGGGCGTTCTGTCCGGTGGTTCCGTCTAAGACCACTAGCGTCTCCCTGTATGCATCAGGATACTCCCGGTCAATGATCCGGTTGATCTTTTTAAGCTCTTCCATCAGGTTCTTTTTATTGTGAAGACGTCCTGCTGTATCGCAGAGAAGTACGTCTGCATTTCTTGCTTTGGCTGCAGCCACCGCATCATAGATAACAGATGCAGGATCTGCTCCCGCCTGTCCGCCGATGATCTCCACACCTGCACGGTTCGCCCACTCAGTAAGCTGCTCTCCTGCTGCTGCGCGGAAAGTATCGGCTGCTGCAAGGATAACCTTCTTGCCCTGGTCTTTTAATTTTCCTGCAAGCTTTCCTACTGAAGTGGTTTTTCCGACACCATTGACACCGATCACCAAAACTACGGATCTGCGGTTCTCAAATTCATACTCTGTGCTGTCCACACGCATCTGATCCTTGATCTCATTGATCAGAAGCTGTTTACATTCCATCGGTTCCTTAATATGACGTTCGGAAACCTCTTTCTTTAAATTCTCAATAATAGAAGTGGTCGCATTGATCCCGATATCACCCATGATCAGAATCTCTTCCAGTTCTTCATAAAAATCTTCATCAATACTGGAAAAACCACTGAAAATACTGTCAAATCCGGCTACGATATTGTCTCTGGTCTTTGCCAGTCCACTGACTAATCGTTTAAAAAAACCTTTCTTTTCTTCTGCCATGTGAAACTCCTCCTGTTACTGGGTAAGCTGATTCTCCACCAGATCGACGGAAACCAGTGTGGATACCCCTTTTTCCTGCATGGTAATACCATAAAGCCGGTCTGCGGCGTTCATAGTTCCACGTCTATGGGTTATTATAATAAATTGTGTGTTTTTCGTCAACTTCTGTAAATATCCGGCAAATCGCCCAACATTGGAATCGTCCAGCGCTGCCTCGATCTCATCCAGCAGACAGAACGGTGACGGCTTCAGATTCTGGATCGCGAAAAGAAGTGCGATAGCTGTCAGAGCTTTTTCCCCGCCGGAAAGCTGCATCATATTCTGCAGTTTCTTTCCCGGCGGCTGGGAAATGATCTTAATTCCTGCCTCCAGGATATCTGCCTCTTCATCCAGCTCCAGAGTTCCTTTTCCGCCTCCGAACAATTCCTTAAATGCCTTGTCAAATTCCTTCTGGATCTCGCCGAATTTCTCAGAAAACTGTTTCCGCATTCCCTCATCCAGCTCCTGAATGATCTGTTCCAGAGTTTTCTCCGCTGTGACCAGATCCTCATACTGGCCGGACAGAAAGGTGTGTCTTTCCAGAAGTTCCTTATAATCCTCAATAGCATTTACATTTACAGGTCCCAGCTTTCTGATATCATCTTTAATCTGAGCTGCCTGTCGCTTCATCTGCGAAAGATCAGTAAGTTCCTCTTTTCTGTAGGAAACGGCATTATTGGGAGTGATCTCATACTCGGACCACATATAGGCAATCCGCTCTTCCCTGTTCTCCTCCAGCTTGTCCATCTGTCCCTGCAGACGGTAACATTCCTTATCCAGAAGTCCGATCTGACCGGACAGATAATCTCTTTTCTCAAAAAAATCTTTATGCTGAGAAGTTCTGCTCTCTTTCTCCTTCTGCAGATTTTTCAGCTGCATCTGTGCCTGTTCTTCATGAAGGACAGACTCTTCCGACTCTTTTTTCAGCTGGGTGATCATCTCCTGCTTCTTTTCCATCTCTTCACTGCTGTGAGCAAGAGACTGATAAATATCCTCTTTCTCAGTCATAAAAGCTGTGATTTCTGCTTTCAGACGGTTCAGGTTTTCCTGGTCAAATTTCTCTTTCTGTTCAAGAGCGGATGACTGAAGACGGATTTCTTCTAACTCCCGGGTGATTTTCTTCTCTTCTTCTTTCCATTCATCCAGTTCTGACTGCTTTGCCTCAATAAAACTCTCCAGTTCTTTCTCATCCTGCTTTGAATTCTCCAGTTCCCTGGCAATCCGGTCATGATCCTGCCGGATTTCCATGACCTGGCGTTTGATCTCTGCCTGATCTCTGTTGATCTGCGCATATCCGCTTCGGATCTCCTCAGCTTTCTTTTCCTGCTGTTTGATATTCATTCTGGCAGTATTCTGTTCTATATATTTCTGACGGAGTTTTTCCTGAAATCCTGCAATGGCATCACGAAGCCTGTTTCTCTGATTTTTATTTTCCTCAACAGCATTCTGCATTTCGGTCAGATTCTGCTTCAGCTGATTTACTTTTGTTTCCAGTTCCTCTATTTCACGCCGTCTTCCAAGCAGATTGCTGTTGTTTCTGAAGGCACCGCCGGTCATGGAACCTCCCGGGTTTAAGGATTCACCCTCTGTTGTGACCATTCTCAGACTGTGTCTGTATTTTTTTCCTATTGCAATGGCATGATCAATGTTATCAACTACCAGCACTCTTCCAAGAAGGAATTTCGTGATCTGCTGATACTGAGAAGCTACGGACACCAGTTCGCTGGCAATCCCCACAACGCCCGGCTCTTTCAGTGCTTCTTTCGGTGTAAACTCACCTCTGGGACTTATGCTGCTCATGGGAAGAAAGGTCGCACGTCCATAACGATTCTTTTTCAGAAACTCGATCATGGTTTTGGCAGTCTGCTCATTATCTGTAACAATATTCTGAATGCTCCCACCAAGAGCTGTCTCGATAGCGATCTCATAATCTTTGTTTACCTGGATCAGATCTGCGACAACACCCTGGATTCCCGGAACACGTTCTTTTTGTTCCATAACTCTCCGGATACTGTTTCCGTATCCATCATAGCGCTCCGCGATATTTCTGAGAGAATCCAGCCGGGATGCCTCTCTGTGATAGGCTGTCTGTTCTGCTTCCAGCTTTGTGTTCTGTTCCTTCAGCTTTTCCTGAATCTTCATCACACTCAGATTCAGATGTTCACATTCCTCATTGGCATTTTCAATCTGGGATGTAATCTCATCATACTGTTTCCGGCCTGTAGTCAGAATGGTCTGCTGTTCTTCCTCTTCACTCTTCAGTCTGAGAATACGCTGGCTGATCTCTGCCTTACGGATTTCTGCCTGTTCCATCATTGCATCAAATCTCTGGGCTTTACCCTTGACATTGGCGCGGCTGTTCAGAATTTCAATGATCTCATTTTTGCCATTCTCCACTTCGAGAGTACAGGCTTCCATATTCTCCTGCGCTGTCCTTAATTTCTCTTCTTCCTCAGAAAGTTTCTTACGGACAGCCTTTAACTGTGCATAAATATCCGTTTTTTCTTCTTCAAGTTTCTTCTTTGAATCTGTTCTTACTGAAAGTTCAGCCTCAATAGTCTGGATACGTCCCTTATAATGCTCTTCATTCTGTGCCCCTGCCAGTATCTGCTCATTTAATACATTGATCTGGCCTTCCAGCTGTTGTTTACGGATTGCCTGCTCCTGACCGGAAATGCGAAGTGCATCCATTTTGGAATTTAAATCTTCCAGTTCCAGTTCCAGACGTTCATATTCCACCTTGGTCCGGTCATAGGAACTCTGGGTATCCTTCAGCTGATTCTGCGCAATTATGTTCTTCTCTTCCAGTTCCTTGAGTTCTTTGGCTGCAGCAGCATACTCCATCAGGAACATATTCACATCCAGTTCCTTAAGAGTCTCTCTTTTGGAAAGATAAACTCTTGCTGTCTCTGACTGTTTCTCCAGTGGTTCCAGCTGTCTGGTAAGCTCCGAGAGGATATCTGTCACTCTGACCAGGTTCTGGCGTTCTTCCTCCAGTTTTTTGATCGTGGTATTCTTTCTTCTCTTAAATTTAACAATACCTGCTGCCTCATCAAAAAGCTCTCTTCTCTCTTCCGGTTTACCGCTTAGGATCCTGTCGATCTGTCCCTGTCCGATAATGGAATATCCTTCTTTACCGATACCTGTATCATAAAACATCTCATTGATATCTTTCAGTCTGCAGGCACTTCCGTTGATCTTATATTCACTCTCTCCTGAACGGTAAAGCCTTCTGGTAACCGTAACCTCGTTAAAATCAACCGGAAGCTTATGGTCTGAATTATCCAGTGTGATCGCCACCGATGCATAACCCAGGGGTTTTCTTGTCTCTGTACCGGAGAAAATGACATCCTGCATATTTCCTCCTCGCAGAGACCTGGCACTCTGTTCACCCAGCACCCATCTCACCGCATCACCGACATTACTCTTTCCACTTCCGTTCGGACCTACAATACCGGTGATCCCGTTATGAAATTCAAAATTGATCTTCTGGGCGAAAGACTTAAATCCCTGTACCTCTATATTCTTTAAATACATAATTCTCCTGTTTATTTTCTGAGTACACGAATCGCCTGGTATGCTGCGGCCTGTTCTGCTGCTTTCTTTGTATGACCGCTTCCCTGTCCCATCACTTTTCCGTTTACTCTTGCCTCCACAGTAAAGTTTTTGTTATGATCCGGGCCTTCTTCTTTTGTCAGAATATATTCCACCGGCTGTGTTCCGTTTTCCTGCACGATTTCCTGCAGGATGGTCTTGCTATCATAAAAGAGCTGTTTATGTTCAATATCATTCAGGATAAAATTCAGCACAAACTCCTTTGCATTAGCAAAACCACCATCCAGATAGATAGCTCCCAGTAAAGCCTCTGTTGCATCAGAGACGATAGAATCCCTGTTTCTTCCGCCTGTCATATCCTCGCCCTTTCCAAGCAACAGAAACTGCGGCAGTCCGAATTCTCTTGCACAATAGGCAAGGCTTGGCTCACACACCAGGCTGGCTCTCTTCTTTGTCAGCTCTCCCTCCGGTATCTGGGTAAATCTTGCATACAGATAATCACTGCTGATCAGCTCCAGCACAGCATCTCCCAGAAACTCCAGTCTCTCATTGCTGCCCAGCTTCCCCAGCTTCTTCTCATTTGCATAGGAACTGTGAGTCAGTGCCTGTGTAAGATAATGTTTATTTTTAAAATGATATCCTATGATTTCTTCTAATTCTTCTGTCTTTCTATTCATTCCTCTAACCCTCTCCATATGCGCAGGGCTGTCATCTGACAACCCTGCGACATCATTTTTTTGCAACTGCTCAGTGCACCTGTACTATGCTCCTGTCAAATTTCAGACTGCCAGACAGTTACATTTTTATTTAATTGTCCGAATTGCTTCAACAGCATCACCGACTGTCTGAATCTGTTCGACAGATTCATTATCCAGTTCAATGTCATACTCCTCTTCAATCCCCATAATAATCTGAAAAATATCAAGAGAGTCTGCACCAAGATCATCTACAAATGTAGTGTCTTCTGTGATCGAATCTGCATCAATATTCAGAACCTCTGCTATGATAGCTTTTATTTTCTCCAGTTCCATCTTCAACCCTCCTTCCTGTTTCTGTTCCTGTCCTGCTCTATTCTGCTCCGGACTTCAGTACTTCCTGATCCTCCAGGATACGCTCTGCGATCTTCTCGTTGATCTTCTCCTGTTTAAACTGTACACACTGGAAAATACCATGTTTGATCTCAATGGCTTTGGCACTTCCATGCGTCTTTACCACAAGTCCTTTAAGCCCCAGAAGCGGTGCTCCGCCATATTCCGTTGCATCAAAGGATTTCAGAGTTTCCTTCAGTGCAGGCTTTACTAAAAGCGCACCGATCTTACTTCTTGTGCTGGTCATCATTCCTTCTTTGATCTTCTGGACCAGGGCAGAACCAACTCCCTCATATAATTTAAGGATCACATTTCCCACAAATGCTTCGCATACGACCACATCCGCATATCCTGCCGGGATATCTCTGGCTTCTATACTTCCGATGAAATTAATGCTTTTGCATTCTTTCAGAAGGGGGAAAGTTTCTTTTACAAGTGCATTTCCCTTCTCCTCTTCCGCCCCGTTATTTACAATGGCAACTTTTGGATTTTTAATACCAACTACGTTCTCCATATAAATAGAGCCCATCTTCGCAAACTGCACCAGATGCGATGGACGTGCATCCACATTGGCACCACAGTCGATCAGAAGGGAAACACCCTTCGTGGTAGGGATCAACGGTGCAAGAGGCGGCCTCTCCACACCTTTACTTCTGCCTACCAGTACCTGTCCGCCAACAAGAACAGCTCCTGTACTTCCTGATGAAACAAAGGCATCTGCCTCCTGTTTCTTAACCATATTCAAACCTACTACGATTGATGAATCTTTTTTCTTACGGATTGCAAAAACAGGGGGTTCTGCTGTCTCGATCACCTGGGATGCATTGACAACCTGAATCTGGTTCTTCGGATATCCGGAATATTTCGCCAGTTCCTTATCTATCACTTCCTGTTTTCCTGTAAGAATTACTTTTATGTCCTGTCTCTCTGTTACAGCTTCCACTGCAGCCCTGACAGGTTCTGCCGGGGCATTATCCCCGCCCATTGCGTCCACTACAACTCTGACCTGTTCTGCCATATTTTTATATCTCCTGTTCACTTACTGTTCACTCACAGATGTCAGGATCAAAAGATATTTTCTGTTACTGACCCGGCATCCGCAAATTGCCCCGCTGCAAAGCAGCTCCTGCAATCTTCCATAATCTGTATCATACTAAAGAACCCTCTGCAAAGTCAATAGCATCTGAAAAAAATCACTTTTCACTTTTTTGTGCCTCGATTCGCTCCGCCAGATCATTCAGATAAACCCACCTGTCCATCTTCTCATCCAGATCTGCCTGTGCCTTCTCCTTCTGCTCCATGATCTCACGAAGCTTCACAGAATTGGTGGCATTGGCCTCCATATCCTTATCCAGCTTCTCCAGCAGTTCCTCCAGCGCTGCAATATCATCATCGATAGTTTCAAATTCCCTCTGCTCTTTATAGGTAAATTTCAGCTTCTGGGGACGATTCTGCTTCCAGTCTGCCTGAGCCGACTTCTTCTTTTCCGCACCAACTGCAGTGCTCTGTCCTTCAGATACTGCCCCGCCTTTTCTCGCCAGCGCCTCTGTATAATCCGTATATCCGCCCTCATACTGGGTCAGATGTCCATTCCCCTCAAAAGCAAAAATCCTGTCCACAATATTATCCAGAAAATACCTGTCATGAGACACTGCGATCACAATCCCTGCAAAAGAATCCAGATAATCCTCCAGAATGGTCAGTGTAGGAATATCCAGATCATTACTTGGCTCATCCAGAAGAAGCACATTCGGCGCCTCCATCAGAACCTTCAGCAGATACAGACGCCTCTTCTCACCACCTGACAATTTGGCAATGGGTGCATACTGCATGGCAGAATCAAAGAGAAACCTCTCCAGCATCATTGTTGCGGAAATCTTCCCGTCTCTGGTCGGAATATACTCTGCCACGTCACGGATATAATCGATCACACGCTGATTGGTATCCATGTCCGGCACTTCCTGTGCAAAATACCCTATGCGGATGGTTTCTCCAATTTCCACTTCTCCTGCATCCGGCTGTATCATCCCATCAATAATCTTGATGAGTGTTGACTTTCCGCACCCATTAGGGCCAATAATCCCAAGACGCTGATTGCGCAGCACAATATAATTAAAATCATCCAGGATCTTCTTCTCACCAAAACTCTTGCTGATATGGTGAAGTTCGATCGTCTTCTTTCCCATACGTGTCTCAACAGAATCCAGCTCCACATTCGCATCACGCACCGGAGCCTTTCCGTTCTTCAGTGCCTCCAGGCGTTCCAGACGTGCCCGCTGCTTGGTACTTCTGGCTCTGCATCCACGCTTTGCCCACTCCAGTTCCATGCGAAGTACGCTCTGTCTTTTCCTCTCACTGGCAAGCTCCATCTCCTCACGCTCTGCCTTCAGTTCCAGAAACTTCGAGTAATTAGCCTCATAAGCATAAAGGCCGCCATGGGAAATCTCCAGAATCTTATTAGTAACCCTGTCGAGGAAATATCTGTCATGAGTAACCATGATCACAACGCCCTTAAAACTTCTCAGAAAGTCTTCCAGCCAGGTCACCATCTCATTATCCAGATGGTTGGTAGGCTCGTCCAGAAGCAGCACATCACAGGGATTCACCAGAGTCCTTGCCAGTGCCACCCTTTTCTTCTGTCCCCCGGATAAATGATCGATTTTCTCCTCATGGTCTGTAATTCCCAGCTTATTCAGAACATTCCTTGCCTCGCTCTCAGTACTCCAGTCCTTCTGCCACTTTCCTTCTGCTACATAATCCAGGACAGAAGCTCCCTGTGGAAACTCCGGCATCTGCGGAAGATACGTGATTCTCAGGCCATTTTGAGTGATCACCTGCCCCTCATCCGGCTCCTCCAGACCGCCGATGATCTTCAGAATCGTAGACTTCCCGGTCCCATTAATCCCGATGATCCCAATCTTATCTCCCTGATGCACCCCGTAGGAAACATCATCCAGCACCACCTTCTCACCAAACACCTTGGAAACATGCTCTATATTCAAAATATTCATAAATTCAAACCTCTCTCGTAATTTTCGCTTCCTGTCTGTTTCTGCTCATCTGTAACACTTCCACAAAAACTATAGAATTCGCTCCTCATTATACCATCTTCCCAGCCATTCTAAAACCCCCGGCACAGAAAAAACACTCCCCTCCGAATAAATCTATCCGAAGAGGAGTATCCTCAAAATCACATATTTTTGTTCCTGAAAAAGAATTGCTTAGTTCATCTCAGTTCCATTCTCAACTGCATACTTCAGTCCCTGAACGGCAACTGCCAGCGTAGCTTCCTGTACAGTGGCACTTCCAAGATCACCCATATCCAGTGTCAGTGTATCATCATCATTCACTGCCACGCCAAAAGTAAGTGCCATCTCAGAAACTTCATCAGTAATCGTCACAGTACCATTCTCTTCATCAAAAGTACCTTCACCAACAAAGCTTACATAGTTATCATCCTGATCGATCACAAGTACTGAGCAGAAAGTTCCATCATCATTAGCTGCATAAATAAAAGTCTCACCTGCTTCTGTCTCACCGGAATAACACTCTGTCAGGATATCACCCATATCCTGATAAGTCTGATTGTAATCCGACTCATCACCGTCTGCCTCATAAGGCTCCAGGGTTGCAGTCAGATCCAGACTGTCCGGATCATAAAGTTCCAGAAGATTCTCTTCCTCATTTGCCTGCACCAGATAAGTTACCATATTTTCATCATCATACGTGCCGTCGTCATTTGCGAACTGCATTACCAGAGCTGTATATCAAAGCATATACACCAAGAACATCCTGCTCTTCATCCTTCCACTGGCCAAAAAACGAATTATCTTTATAGAATCCGTAAATATCTCCCGCACTGTCCTTCCACAGACCCAACATTGCTTCTGATACATCCGCGACATCTCCGTCATCTGCTGCTTCTTCTGTAGTCTCCTCTGCTGCCCATACCGGAACAACCATAGAGCTTACCATTGCAGCAACACAAAGACCTGCCATTATTTTTTTCCAGTTTTTCATATTTTTTACCATTCCTTTCTTAAAATGTGTGTACATTTTTCTAAACTGAATTTCTATGTTCTTACTATAAAAAATTTCAGTCTTATTTTCAAGATACATGGGATTAAATGACATTTTTCATGAAATATGGAAAAATGAATAAATACTTATGGTATTACTTGCTTTCAGTAAGGAATCCGTACTTGAATAACTCATGAAAATACGCTAAAATACAAATTATGTTTAAGTTAATTTAGGAGGTACTCCTTTTGAATATTGCAATCCTTGACGATTCAAAGGAAGATCTGCGTCAGGTAAAATCTGTCATTTCTTCTTATTATGAATCCCAGAATACATCCACAGACATCCATTTGTATTCCAGCGCAGAAGCTTTTTTTACTAAATACATACCCGGATTTTACGACCTGATCATTATGGATATTTATATGGGCAGTATGACCGGTATGGATGCAGCCAGAAAGCTCCGCGAAGCCAGGGATACAGCTGCTCTGATTTTTATTTCAAGCAGTGATTCCTTTGCTGTGGAAAGCTATGATGTACAGGCATCCTACTATCTGCTGAAGCCCTTTGACCCGGAGAAGCTTTGCCGGATCCTCTCAACAATCCAGTTCAGGCAGTCGCAGAATTCCAGATATATAGAGCTGATCTCCGACCGTACCCCTGTAAAGATCCCTATCAGGAGCATCCTGTACGTGGATACCTACCGCAATGCAGTTCAGGTACATACCACAGATGCAGGCATTATACGCTCCTACATAACCTTCCAGAAATTCGAAGAGCTTCTGGAGGGAATGAAATGTTTTCTCTCCTGTTACAGAGGCTGTATCGTAAATATGGATCACATCGAGAAATCCACAGATGAAGGCTTTGTGATGGACAATCAGGAGCTTGTTACTGTACGCAAGCGTGGCTCCAACGCAATAAAAAAAGCATATCTGGAATACTTATTCTCTTCAGACTCTGATAAATAAGTATTTCCGATATGCCTCTTCCCCTCCGGGCAGTAACTATTTATTTACTGTACTGTTTTCACCGGCAGAAAGATATTTACTTTAAAAATACCCTCTTCTGTATTAAAAACTACATATCCGCCCATTCGTTGTACCACTTCTGCCACAGACGCTGTTCCGATTCCAAAGCCTTCATGCTTTGTTGAATAAAAAACTTTTTCTCTTCGCTGGATTTCATTGGAATATGGATTTGAAATCTCTATCAGAAGCTTCCTGTTCTTAACCTTTGTAAGCATCTTTACATAAGGCTTATTTTCCGGTAGCAGATCTTTTACTGCATCTACGGCATTTTCCAGAAGATTTCCATATATTTTGCACAGATCTGTATCTGAAATGCCAATATTCTGCGGCAGCATCATATCACATTCAAAAGGAATCCCTTTCTCTCTCAGTTCTCCTGCATAAAAATGGATCACTGCATCTACGGCCATGTTTCTGCAATAACAGATTAGCTTTTCCCCTTCTGTTATAACGGATGCATACTCCTGCAGGTATTCCATCATCTCCTGATATTTTCCCTGCTGGGTGTAAGACATGATGGTGCGCAGATGGTGTCTCATATCATGGCGCATCCTGCTGATCTCATCCATCTTTTCTGTAAGTTCCTCATAATTCTGTTTCTGTATCTGCAGTTTCTGTTCCATCTGACGGCTGTATTCTCTATAGGTAAGCTGAAATCTGTAAGCATTGGCAAGATCCATCCACAGAGTCAGTCCCACACTGGCTACAAGCACTGCTGCACCAATTTCCGTAAACCACCCGCCAATGATCGGCTCATATAATCTCCATATCCGGTCTGCTGCCAGAGACGCTGCATAAACAACAATTCCCACTAAAAGTACATTACTGTACTTCTGTTTTATCTCCTTTACACTTCTGAAAAGCAGATAACCGGCTGCTGCACACTTCAAAATCTCTGTAAGCTTAGAGATCAGATACAGCCCTGTTGCAGACTGGGCTCTGCTGCACAGCATTTCTGCCACAAAAACCATCACTCCGGCTGCTGCGGCCACACCTGCAAGAATTTCCGGAATCCTTTCCTCACCTCCCAGGATCTTCTGTTGTACCAGCATAACACCGGCAAACATCAGATAATAGAACAATGCCTCCATTCCATAACAAGGCTGTACTTTTACTGCAACAAAGGAATGCAGGATCGGATAAGAACCATATCCCAGCACACAGATACAAAGCAGGGCAAAAAGTCCAAACTCCACTTTTTTAGTTCGCATATACATATACACTGAAAAAATCAGGACAAAAAATGTAAAAGCCATAAATACCACAGCAATCATAAGTGACAACCCGCGGATAATATTCACTTTAAAAGGAGAAGCCAAAACCGGCACATACTGAATTCCCGATGACACCGAATGTTTGTCTGTCACTGCGATCACAATCTCTGCAGTTCCTTTTCCCTCAAAGGTAAATACCCTGTTCTGAATCTGCTCCTGGTAATTGTCCGGATCCGGATTTCCCATCTGCCCCATCAATTCCCCATTAATATACAGCTTGTAAGCAGAAAAAATCTCTGTCAGGCCAATAGCATATTGTTTTTCTTTTTCAGGAAGCACCAGAGTCATCCGATAGGTACCACTTCCAAAAGGAGATTTATTTTTGTCGCCCAGGTCCATTCCACCGTACTCGCCAATGGAAACATAACGGCTGTAGTAGTCCTCCTTCTGTTCCTTTATTTCCTGCGGTGTCAGCAATACATTCGGATAATATTCCCATTCCCTGGCAAGATAATGCACAGAATCATCATCAGGCACATAGAGGATTCCCTGAATGGCCTGGTCCCCCCTGGCCGTATATTTGTTATCAAAGCAGTAAAACAGAAAGAATATGCCCATAGTCAATGCAAATACAGCTACTATAAGTAGTAATGAATATTTCCAGTTCTTCTTCATTGCTGACACCTCCTTCTGTTTTCAGGTGCTTTGTTTGCCTTTCCACTGTCGCTTATCTGCGTTTTTTACGAATTGCAAAAATAATGGCAGCCACCAGGATACATACTGCCGGTAATGTAAGTATTATCATCAGAAACTGTTTGGCGGAATTCTCTGTTTTCTGCTCTGTCTTTTGCTCCGTTTCCTCCTCTGGCATTGGCTCTTCTGTAAAACCTATATCTTCTCCATCTGAAACAGCTTCCACGCTTTCTTCATCCGTCTGATTTCCTATACTTTCTGACTTTCCATCTGTCAAAAAATAATCCCCTGTCTGGTTGATCTCCATACGGAGAACATTTTGTTTTTCCTGATAATTCACTGCATATTGATTTCCCTGCACATCCTCCGCTTTTACTGTTTCAGGTAACTGGATTCCGTCAAACACAGATGTCTGAAATTCCACCACTGTTCCCGGAACTTCTGTTACCTCCTCACCTCTGACAAAAATCCGCAGAGAAAATGCAGTTTCTGACGTTTTCTCGATTCTTATCTGGATTTCATCCTCTGCATTGATCTTCCATCCGTTCACTGTATCCGGAGAAAATGTTACAGAGATTCCCTGTTTCTCAAACCTTGCACTTCCATTCTGTTGGATCATAAGAAGCATTCTCTTTCCACTGACTGCAGTAATGGTGTCGGTGCTTAACTCTGTCACGGAATTCTCTGTATCCGATATTTCAGCAGATTTTGCATCAGAAGCTTTGTTACTGCTGCTATTCTGTCCGTCTGTATTATTGTCTGTTCCGTAAGAGTCACCATAATGATATCCGGCACTTCCCGTATTCAGATTCTCTTTCTTTTCTTCCTGTACTACTTCTGACGAAGCAGGTGCTTTCTGCACAATGTCAGGAAGATCTTTTTCCTCTCTGTCCGAAAAATTTCGCTCATGCCAGTATTCATTGACAATAAACGCATCATTATAGGAAAAAGAATAAATTCCTGTGCTCCCTTTCTCATAGACAGCACAGATCTGGTAGTTCTGTCCTTTCTTTAATATCTCTCTGTAATAAATCTGAATTCCATCAGAAGTCACTTCCACCAGGTCATCATCAATTTTCCGGTAATTTCCCTCATTCTCAGAGAGGTAAACCTGTATGTTCCGGCGTTCCTCTGCAGAAAATCCATCCAACAGCATAGGAAATTCCAGCAGGTCTACCATCGGCATGCTGTAGGTATTAATCTGTGGTTCTCCTTTTTTCTGTACAGAAAGATATGCATATGCCTCTGGCAGCGTCAGGCTGTCAGATACTTCATATCCCTCTGGGATCACAAATGATCCGGTTACCTTGTACACGCCTTGTTTTTCCCTGTTTACCTGGCTCAGATCCCAGGAAGATTCCAGAACCAGTTCCGGATTCTCGGCTGTATTTTCAAATGTTTCAGCAGTACTGACCCTCAGTCTGACATTCTCCTTCAATTCTTTCTCAATCTGCTTCAGGCTTCCCCCCGTTTTTACTGCATAGGCAGCACATCTGCTGAGATATTTCTCATCTCCGGTATCATAAGAGCAGATGATCTTCCCAGGTTTCTGTGTGTTTCCAAGCAAACTGTGCTGATAACCGTAAATTTTAAGACTGCCGTCTTTTTGGTATTGAAACCGCAGAGTATTGGTCTGCTTCCTTCCATTATCATAGGTTACCAACAGAGAATAGGTATTGCCCACAACCATACTCTGGTTAGATACATACAGGCCCTCCTCTTCACAGAGAGCAAAGCCCTCCTCAGTGAGGTTGATCCACTGTCCGCTTTCTTTCTTCAGATAAGCTTCCATGGAGTCAAAATTTTCCTGCTTCAACCAGGGAAATATATAGATTCCTGCCGCAGTCAGCCTGTAATATATATTAATATCCGGTTTGTCCGGGTACTGCACAGAAACAGTTGTCTGTACCTGCAGACTTTCACTCTCATCAAAAGCATACTCAGGCGGAAGCTTCAGTACACCTTTCATTGTGTAAACGCCTGCCAGTTTCATATTTACAGACGAAACATCCCAGAACACCGGAATATGCAGTGTATCTGTGTCTGTATAAACTGTATAGAAAACCCGAGACAGTTTCTCAGTAATCAGTTCGCTGCTTTTATTTATTTCTACAGCTACTGCAGGAATATCCTTCGGTACGATCACATCATTTACCCGGATCACCGCGCCCCATACTGTGGTATTTTTTTTCATTCCCCATATGCCAGTCAAGCACAGAGTTATCATTAAAATCAGAACTGTTATTTTCTGTTTTCTCATGCTTTTTTCATACTTTCATTTTACATTACTGCTCGATCCGTTATCTTTATTCTCAATTTCCTTTGTTCTTAGCTTACCTTATCTGGCGGATTTCGGCAACAGACATAGGATAAACTGCATTATTTCATGAAAAATGGTTAATTCTCCTTTTTCTTTCCTGGAAATTTCATAAAATAATATACAATAAACAATACTGCCGTAATGCTCCATGAAACCGGATAACTGAGCATGATCGTATTAATTCCCGGGTATATCTGGCCGGCTGTAAAAAGCCACAGGATTCTCAAAGAACACACACCGCCGCAGGTAAGAAGCATAGGCACAAGAACCTTCCCGGTACCCCTCAGCGCTCCGGACAGGATTCCTATGATCACATAAATGAAATAGGACGGCAGTAAAAAACGACTCATATGAACACCATGGACAACCACTGCGCTGTCCGTGGTAAACAGACGATAAATCCAGGGAGCAAATGAATACATCAAAATGATCAGCACCGCAGAACTGGCCATACTCATGATCATGCAGACACTCACACTTTTCCGCATACGGTGATATTTACCGGCTCCGAAATTCTGTCCCACAAAGGTAGTAATGGAAATCGCAAATGCATTGATCACCATCCAGAAAAGAGCATCTATTTTCCCAAGAGTTCCCCATGCCGCCACTGTGTCAGTTCCCAGATTATTTACAAATACCTGTATCACAATATTGGAAATATTATACATTACAGATTCCAGACCTGCCGGAATACCGATTCTCAGAACTGAAAACAGCATTCTTCTGTCAAAACGGATCTGATTGATCTTCAGCACATATATCTCTCTGGTTTTCAGAAGCATTACTGTTACGATCAGCGCACTGATCACCTGAGAAGTAACTGTAGCAACAGCTACTCCTGTCACACCCATGCCAAACGCAACCACAAACAGCAGATCAAGAATAATGTTCAGCACACAGGTAATGATCAGAACATACAGTGGTCTTTTGGAGTCTCCTACTGCACGCAGGATGGCTGCTCCCATATTATAAACCAGGTTAAAAACCATTCCGCCAAAATAAATATGAAGATACACTGCAGAGTCCTCTACTACATCTGCAGGTGTCTTCATAAGTAGCAATGCAGGTCTGGTCAGAAAAATCCCCACTACAGTAAGAACAATTCCCGCTGCAATGGAGAATGCAAATGCTGTATGCAGTGCCTTACTCAGATTCTTCTTATCTTTTGCCCCATAAAACTGCGAGATCACAACTGCTGCCCCTGAAGAAAGCCCTACAAAAAAGCCAACGATCAGATTGGCGATCTGACTGGCAGAACCTCCAACTGCAGCAAGTGCCTGTTTTCCTACGAAACGGCCGACAACAATAGTATCTGCCGTATTATAAATCTGCTGAAAAAATGTTCCAAATACAATAGGAAAGAAAAATAACAGCAGCTGTTTCCAGATCACACCTTCTGTGATCTGATTTACCTTCTCCTTCTCATTCATTACTTTTTCCTCATCCATTATAATGTTCAGATGTATCCACTGTCTTTATCTTTATATGGATCATCTGCAGTTACTGTCCACGCTGCCCGGCAAACCGTTTCGCGCTACACAGAATTTTATAACAATTCCGGAACATTACGGAGTAATTTCCTATAATATAAAATAATACACAAAAAAGCAGGCATCCCAAATGGGAGAACCTGCCATACTTTGCAACCATTAAAAATTAGTCTTCAACTTTAATGATTTCCTTTTTGTTGTAGCTTCCGCAAGCTTTGCATACTCTGTGCGGCATCATCAGTTCGCCACATTTGCTGCATTTTACAAGGTTCGGAGCGCTCATTTTCCAGTTTGCTCTTCTCTTATCGCGTCTTGCTTTGGAAGATTTATTCTTCGGACAGATGGACATTATGTTACACCTCCTTAAATTTACTAAATATATCACTGATAGCTGCCATACGGGGATCCTTAGGTTCCTCGACGCATCCACAGGGACCGTCATTGAGGTTTTTCCCGCACTGGCTACAGATTCCTTTGCAGTCTTCTCTACATAAAACCTTCAAAGGCCAGCTCATCAGTACCTCAAGATAGACCAGCTGGTCCACATCCAGGTCCATACCTGTGAGATAAGAACTTTCGTCCAGATCATTCACACGGTCTTCATCCGTAAGCTTCATATCAAGTTTTCGCTCAATCTCCAAAGGAATCTCTGTTGAAACCTCTTCCAGACATCTGTCACAGGGAATACCTACGGTAATCTTACCTGTTCCTCTGATTTCAAGATTTCTGTCACCTGTATTCGTGATCGTAAGCTCTATGGGTTCTTTTGCAAGTACCGGAAAGCTTCCTGACTGAAAGGTGATCGTATCCATTCCAAACTCTGCAGTCTTCTGAATACGCATTCCTTCACTGGATGAAATATCTGATAAATGTATCTGCATACTTTTCTCCTATCCACACTTGTTTTATTATACATACCGCCTCTACTTTTGTCAACGATAAATTAGAAAAATTTCACATTTTGTCAAGTAATATTCCTTTACGAAGTATTTTATCATCCGGCGGCATTATTATCAGGTAATTTCCACATGCCTTACGGGCACAAAGAAGGGTGCTCCTGACAGATGCACCCTTCCCTTCTATATAAATATAACTTTTATCCAGTTATATTTCTCTCGTTTGGACACAAAACAGACACTTTATTATCTGTGAAAATTAAACCAGAGCTACTGTCTCTCTGCAGATTGCAAGTTCTTCGTTTGTAGGAATTACAGCAACTTTAACTTTGGAATCCGGTGTAGAGATAACGATCTCTTCTCCGCGAACTCCGTTAGCTTCTTTGTCAAGTGTAACTCCAAGGTATCCAAGATAGCTTACAACTTTCTCACGTACAGGAATAGCATTCTCACCGATACCTGCTGTAAATACGATCGCATCTACACCATTCATAGCTGCAACATATCCGCCAACGAATTTAGCGATACCATAGCAGAGAACGTCGATTGCGTTAGCTGCATCTTCGTTTCCGCTCTGAGCTGCATCGTTCAGGTCACGGAAGTCACTGGATAATCCGCCGGATAATCCAAGAAGACCGGATTTCTTATTAAGAACGTTCATCATACCTGCGATATCAAGGTTTTCTTTCTTAGCGATGAATTCCATGATAGCCGGGTCGATGTTACCGGAACGTGTTCCCATAACAACACCTTCAAGTGGAGTAAGACCCATTGTTGTGTCTACACACTGTCCGTTTACTACAGCACTGATGGAAGAACCGTTTCCAAGGTGGCAGACGATAACTTTGGAGTTGTCTTTGTCAAGACCAAGGAATTCAACAGCACGTTTGGAAACGAAGCTGTGGGATGTTCCGTGGAAGCCATATCTTCTTACTTTGTAGTTCTTGTAGTATTCAATTGGAAGTCCGTACAGATAAGCTTTTGCAGGCATTGTCTGATGGAAAGCTGTATCGAATACTGCTACCTGAGGTACACCCGGCATAAGCTCGGAGCATACACGGATACCGATCAGGTTTGCAGGGTTATGAAGTGGTGCAAGGTCATTGCATTCTTCTACTGCTGAGATTACTTCATCTGTGATCACTACAGATTTGGCAAATTTCTCACCACCATGTACAACACGATGTCCAACAGCATTTACTTCTTTCAGGCTTCCGATTGCGCCTGTTTTATCATTTGTGAGGGCATCCAGCACCATCTGGATTGCTTCTTTATGTGTAGGCATTGCAGCTTCTGTGATCTCTTTGTCACAGCCTGTTTTCTGATATACTAATCTTCCATCGATACCAATTCTCTCGCAGAGACCTTTTGCAAGAACTGCTTCTGAATCAGAGTTGATCAGCTGATATTTAAGGGATGAACTTCCACAGTTGATTACTAATACGTTCATTTTCATATTCTGCCGGCAGCAAATTTCGAATACTGTCCATAATCCTGACACAAGTCTTCGAATATTTCTGTCAGCTTTTCCTTTCATATTATAATATTATTCTCATCATTTCCAGGGAAATATGAGTAATGATATCAAAGGCATCAGAATCAGAAATATCTCCTCCGATGCCTTTAACATTATGTAGTCAATGAAATAATTCTCAGTCCGTTTTACGGTCTGACTGAAATCTTATTTGTTGTCGTCAGCCTGGCACTGTACTGCTGTGATAGCTACCACACCAACGATATCGTCTGCAGAGCATCCACGGGACAGGTCATTTACAGGTTTAGCGATACCCTGGGTTACAGGTCCGTAAGCTTCTGCTTTTGCAAGACGCTGTACAAGTTTGTATCCGATGTTACCTGCATCAAGGTCTGGGAATACAAGTACGTTAGCTTTACCAGCTACTTCGCTTCCAGGAGCTTTGGATGCGCCTACGCTTGGAACGATAGCTGCATCAAGCTGGAATTCTCCGTCAAGTGCAAGTTCCGGATTCTGCTCTTTTGCGATCTTTGTAGCTTCTACTACTTTATCTACGTCAGCATGTTTTGCACTGCCTTTCGTGGAGTGTGAAAGCATTGCAACGATTGGTTTCTCCTGAACAAGAAGTTCGAAGGATTCTGCAGAAGATGCTGCGATTGCTGCAAGCTCTTCTGAAGTCGGGTTCTGGTTCAGACCGGAATCAGCAAATACAAATGCGCCGTTTGCGCCATATTCGCAGTTCGGAACTACCATTAAGAAGAATGCGGATACAAGTTTTGTACCTGGTTTTGTTTTCAGGATCTGAAGACATGGTCTTAATGTATCAGCTGTAGAGTGACATGCACCGGATACCATACCGTCTGCATCGCCCATTTTTACCATCATTACACCATAGTACAGATACTGGTTAAGAAGAATCTCTTTAGCCTGATCCGGTGTCATGCCTTTTTTCTGTCTTAATTCTACTAACTTGTCAATGTATCCCTGTGTTTTCTCTGATGTAGCAGGATCTACGATCTGTGCGCCGGAAATGTCATATCCGTCTTCAGCTGCACTCTTTTTAACAGCTTCTTCGTTACCAACAAGGATAACCTTTGCAATTCCTTCTTTTAAAATTTTCTCTGTAGCTGCCAGAGTTCTCTTATCTTCTGTCTCCGGAAGTACGATTGTTTTTACGTTTGCTTTTGCTCTTTCTTTGAGTGTGTCAATAAATCCCATGATTAAAATGGCTCCTTTCATATAGCAGTTCTGATATCACAATATCTGTATACCAGATATCATTACCATTCACCGGATATATACAGTGAACTGTAATCTGTTTTCTGCGCTGTTTTCATTATAACTCCTGAAGCCTTGTATTTCAAGCATCTGAATGGTAGAATATGACATAAAAAAGTATTTTTTAAGATGCAATATGGTAAAAAAGAGAGAACTCTACAGAATTTCAGAAAGGAGCATCTGTGTAAATTTATGAAAACAGCAGGAATTATTGCAGAATATAATCCTTTTCACAAAGGACATGAATATCAGATCCGGTATACAAAAGAAAAGCTAAAAGCAGACTACGTTATCGTTGCCATGAGCGGAGATTATGTGCAGCGCGGCACCCCTGCTCTCATCTCCAAACACGCACGTGCAGAAATGGCTCTGCGGTGTGGCGCTGACCTTGTACTTGAAATGCCGGTATCTGTCTCTACTGCAAGTGCGGAAGCCTTCGCAATGGGAGGTGTTTCCCTGTTGGACGGTCTTGGCGTTGTTGATATGCTCTGCTTTGGAAGTGAATCCGGGGAGATCAGCGCACTGAAAGAACTGGCTGAGATCCTTGTAGAAGAACCTGAAGAATATAAGAAACTGTTGAAAAGCTTTTTAAGCGAAGGTCTGACTTTTCCCGCTGCCAGAAGCCAGGCATTGACAGAATATTTTAAAAATCCGCGCAACTTCAGTGGTGACGATTTTGGCGGGGTACTTACTCCTCTGTTAAATGAAGTCACACAGATCCTGAATACACCAAATAATATCCTGGGGATCGAATACTGCAAGGCACTTCTCCGTCTGAACAGCCGGATCTGCCCTGTCACGATCCGCAGGGAAGGAATGGGCTATCATGAAACCACTGTCCCTGAAGGAGATTCAGCAAGCTCCTCCCCTGATTTACAGTCATCTACTGATTTCTTTGCATCTGCAACTGCTATACGCAGTCTTATTCAGAATCCGGGAGGTGGCCATTCAGAGGCAATCTCAGACATAAATAATCCAGTCAGGAATCCGGATACCAAAACTGCCAATATATTATCATCCCAGATTCCACCAGATGCTTTTTACGTTTTCAAAAAGGCGCTGGACTCCGGTGAATTTCTCACAGAAAATTCTCTGGACTCTATTCTTTCTTACTGCCTTATGAAAGAAAATGTAGAAAGCCTTTCTTCCTATATGGATGTTTCCGAGGATCTCGCCCGGCGGATCATAAATCAACAGAATTTTCTGTTGTCCTTTTCCCAATCTGTATCTGTTTTAAAAACCAGAGAGCTGACTCAGACAAGGATACAGAGGGCATTGCTTCATATTATATTAAATATCCACACTGCACCCACTCAGATTCCCTTTGCCAGGGTTCTTGGTTTCCGCAAAGAAAGCAGCGAACTGCTAAGCCGGATCAAGCAGCACAGCCGAATTCCTCTTATCACCAAGCTTGCGGACGCCCAAAATCTTTTGGACAGTGAAGAAAATCAGATTTTATCTGAAACTGTTTTTTCTTCCAATTTATATGAAAAACTTCTGTGTCTGAAAACCGGCAGAAAATTCTGCCACGAGTCCCAGAAACAGCTTATTATCCTATAATTCTTGTTGTTTGGATGCACTTATGTTAAAATACAAACAGTGAGGATAAGGATATAAAATAAGGAAGGAGGAAAAGAAAAATGAAAGCTAATTCAGGTTTGAAAAAGAACAGAACAAAGATTCAGATGGTACTTACCGCCCTGGTAATCTTATCTGTTGTACGTCAGTTTTTCCTGGGAAATTACCACAATATGTTTCTGGGAATCTTGACATTGATCCTTTTTATGGTTCCCCAGTTTCTGGACAGGAAACTGAACGTCACAATACCACCGGGACTGGAAACAGTGATTCTGATCTTTATCTTTTCAGCAGAAATTCTTGGCGAGATCAATGCCTTTTATGTAAAAATCCCTATCTGGGATACCATTTTACATACTACTAACGGTTTTCTGATGGCTGCCATCGGATTTGCACTGATCGATCTTTTTAACCGCAGCGACAGGTTTTCCATTAAAATGTCACCGTATTTTGTAGCTTTTTTTGCATTCTGTTTTTCAATGACTGTTGGTGTTATGTGGGAATTCTTTGAATTCAGCATGGACTGGTTTTTTGGAATGGATATGCAGAAGGACTGGATCGTACCGGCCATCAACTCTGTGAAGCTGAATCCTACCGGTGCAAATGTTCCGATCCATGTAGATGTTCAGTCTCTGGTCGTTAACGGCGAGACCTGGAATCTGGGAGGCTATCTTGATATTGGTATTGTTGATACCATGAAAGATTTGATCGTAAACTTTATCGGCGCAGTCGTATTTTCTATCATCGGTATTCTGTATCTGCGAAACCGCGGAAAAGGAAAGCTGGCAGCTTCTCTGATCCCGCAGGTACGCAGCAAACAGGAAGAAGAACATTCTTCCAGAGATCAGTAAGATCCACAGCTACCGAAACTGGCGCACTTTTCTGGAAATATTCTCCAGTTCTTCTCTGGAAAGCTCAGGAAGTCTTTCCAGCTGATCCATAAACATGGCAAGTGTCTCTTTTCGTTGCATTTCCACCATCTGGGTGTAGAAATTAACCACTACCCCGGTGGCAATGGCAACTACAAAAAGCGAATAGATCGTCAGAAGAACAGAACACATTTTTCCAATAAAAGTAACCGCAACCACATCGCCAAATCCGGCAGTGGAGATCACCGCATAGCAATACCACAGTGCATCTCCGTATCGGTTAATGTCCGGTTCAACCAGCTGGATCACTGCTGCGATAGCAAAAATAAACACAATAAAACCAATGATAATTTTATCTGCGCGAGTCCGTTTTAACACACTGCCTAATACTTTAATTCTTTTCATACACCTGTCCTCCAATGAAATAATCTATTATCTGAAATTAATTGAAGTATAGTATAAAACGGTTTCACTTGCAACACAAAAGCTTTGTGACATATAAAGGAGAATCCTCGTATGAAAGACAACAAAACGTTAAAAATCATCATCCTGATCACAGGAATTTTAACTGTATTATTAGGCATCTATACTCTTGTAAGACCAATGAGAACCTTTCTCTCTATCGGTTGGATCCTGGGAATCCTTCTGTTTGTAAATGGTATTGAACTTGTAGCTCTCTCTTTATCTAAAGAAAAGAAAGAAATCGGCGCATGTATCCTCGGTGTTCTCGAAGGACTTGCAGGTCTTGTTTTACTTTTCAGCGGTATCCAGAGATTCATTACAGATGTAATGGCAGCTTATATGGTCGGTGCTGTCATCCTGATCTATGGTATTTTCCAGATTGTCGGCGGCATAAAGACATACAGCACCTCTAAGGGAAAAGGAATCCTGAGCATTATCTGTGGTATTTTATCTGTCATTGTCAGTATCGTATCATTTACCCACCCTGTACTTACCATGATCTCTGCAGGATATATGATCGCATTTTCTGTTTTAATGCAGGGTATCAACATGATCGTACTTGGAATTAATTTCGGAAAGGCAGAAAGTTGACAAAAAGGTTATGGCTATATGAATAACACAAAAAGCCCCAAAAACGTATCTTTAAAAAATCAGCTTGAATTGTGGCTGTTCTGTGCACTCATTGGTGCTGTTGCCGGTGCACTGGTATGGATCCTGCTGAAAATAATGGCAGTCGGAACTGAATTTCTATGGAAATGGCTTCCCGGAAAAACCTCTGTTCCCTATTATACGATTCTTATCTGTGTAGCCGGTGCGGCAATTATCGGTATTTTCCGAAAAATATTCGGAGACTATCCCGAAAATCTGGAAACTGTTATGGGAAAAGTCAGAACAGAAAAAAGATACGAATACAAAAACATGCTTGTAATGATGGTGGCAGCACTGCTGCCATTACTCATAGGAAGCAGTGTAGGTCCCGAAGCCGGACTTACCGGTATTATCGTAGGTTTATGCTACTGGGCCGGAGACAATCTGAAGTTTGCCAAACAGAATACCAGAAATTATTCGCAGATTGGTGCCGCAGTCTCCATGAGTGTGCTGTTTCACGCACCTCTGTTCGGTATTTTCGAAGTAGAAGAAAACTCCGAGAAAGATCTTGAAGCCTTAACAAAGGGTTCCAAATTATTTATTTACGGAATCGCGCTGGCTGCAGGCACTGGTATTTATGCAGGTTTATCTGCACTTTTTGGTGCAGGGCTTTCCGGATTTCCATCCTTTGATATGGTGGAAATCCAGAGAAAAGACTATCTGCTTATGATTCTGTATATTTTGTGCGGTCTTATCCTGGCATACTTCTATCAGGCAACACACAAGCTGACCGGAAATATTTCCAACAGATTCCCGGCAGTTGTAAAAGAGATTTTTGCAGGTTTATGCCTTGGAATCGCAGGTTCATTCTTACCTGTACTTATGTTTTCCGGAGAAGAGCAGATGGGAACACTTATGAAAACTTACACCTCCTATCTGCCGCTGGCACTTATTGCTATCGCGTTTTTCAAACTTCTGCTGACAAATCTGTGTATTCAGTTCGGTTTAAAGGGAGGACATTTCTTCCCTGTCATCTTTGCCGGAGTATGTATGGGATACGGCATGGCAATGCTGACCTGCGGGCCAGACGGGGGACATGTGGTATTTGGAGCTGCAATCGTTACTGCGTCACTTCTGGGCGGAATTATGAAAAAGCCACTGGCAGTAACCATGCTTCTCTTCCTCTGCTTCCCGGTTAAAATGTTTATCTGGATATTCATCGCAGCAGCGGTTGGGAGCAAACTTATCACACTCAAACCAGAGCAGGAACCTTCTGCAAATTACAGCAAGCAATAGAGTCGCTACCAGACAAAAAGAACCATTATATCAGAAAACATGGCTGTATGCTTCAGGCAACAACTATAACTTCTGTATATAATGGTTCTTTCATTTACAATTACATGTTATTTTTATAATTACTTTTCTCCGGAAAGAAGAATACGGTCATTATCCAGCATCTTACCGGCACCTGTCTTAAACTTCTCCAGAAGTCCTTCCACTGTCAGGCCTTTCTTTTCTTCTTCATGGATATCCAGCACAATATCTCCGGAATCCATCATCAGAATACGATTTCCCAGATCAAGGGCCGACTGCATATTGTGGGTGATCATCAGACAGGTAAGCTGATGTTCCTCTACAATTCGTTTCGTAAGATTCAGTACCTTCTCTGCTGTGCCCGGGTCAAGGGCTGCTGTATGCTCATCCAGAAGCAGAAGCTTGGGCGGATTCATGGTTGCCATGAGAAGTGTCAGCGCCTGTCTCTGTCCACCGGAGAGAAGTCCTACCGGCTGAGTCATACGTTTCTCAAGTCCTATATCCAGAAGTTTCAGCTCTTCATGGAATCGCTCTTTCTCCTGTCTGGACACATGGGAAAGCCATCCGCCTTTCCCTGCTGCAAGCGCCAGATTCTCTTCTATGGTCATTCCGGGTGCAGTTCCTCTCATAGGATCCTGATACAGGCGACCGATGGTCTTTGCACGTACATGCTGGGGCATAAAAGTAATATCCTGTCCATCCAGCATGATCACACCGGAATCTGTAAGAAAATCTCCACAGATTGCATTAAACAGAGTGGATTTACCAGCTCCATTGGAACCGATGATCGTTGCAAAATCGCCCTTCTCCAGATTCAGGGATAAATCTCTGATGGCCTGTTTCTCGTTTACCGTACCCGGATTAAAAGTCTTGGAAATATGTTCAATCTTCAGCATAAATCACTGTACTCCCTTCCTGTGAGTCATTCTTCTCTTAATCTGCGGCCACTGTTTTTTCAAATATGGACCTGAAATAGCCAGCACAACGATCACAGAAGATACCAGTTTCAGCATAAATGCCGGCATATTGAATCTCAGTGCGACGGTATATACCAGACGGAAAATAAAAGATCCAAGTACCATGCCAACAGCTCTCACGAAAATTCCACCTCTGCCAAGAATCGTACCACCGATCAGCAGGGAAGCCAGCGCGATGGTAACCATTCCCTGTCCGATATTGATATCTACAGATTTCTGTGACTGAGACAGAAGACATCCGGAAAGTGCTGTGAAGGAGTTGGCAACACAGAGACCTACAATCGTAGTAAATACCGGATTAATAGATGAGGATTTTACCATATCTGCATTATTTCCTGTTGCCCTGATTGCCAGGCCAAGTCTTGTCCTTAAGAAAAATACAAGGAAGACAATCACAATGGCTACTGCAATGAAAGCAACTACAATATCCCCTCTTCCTTTCAGCGGTGTACTTTTCAATGTTTCTTTCATCATGGAAAATACCGTCTCTGTTCTGTTCATATTGATCAGGGAGGAACCTCCCATCACTGCAATATTCACAGAATAAAGAGCCGTATTAACGATAATTCCTGCAAGAAGGCTGTCAACACCCAGCTTTGTCTGAAGTATGGCTGTCACAAAGCCCGAGCATATACCTGCAGCCATAGCTGCAAAAATTGATAAAAAAGGATGTCCGCTGACTGCCACTGCTGCTCCCACTGCTGCTCCCAGTGTGAAACAGCCATCAGTGGAAAGGTCACAGACATTCAGCATGGAATAACTGAGAAACAGGGCAAGAACTGTCAATGAACAGATCAGGCCAAGTTTCAGTGCGGTCTCTCCAAGAGAGAGTATAGTCGCAATAGTCACGATGATTTCCTCCAATTTGTATTTATTTTATTACATTCAATGAACAGCAACAGAAAATATCTGCTGCTGTTCATTTTAATCCAGAAAATATATCAGTCTTTTCAACCGGCACAATGGATTCCATAAACCCAGAACTTATTCTGAATTTATTCAAAATGCTGTCCGAATATCCTTATTATTTCTCTACATCATCAAAGCTCTCTGCTGTAACGATTTCATTTACCTGTGTGCATAACGGCTCGAAATCTTTTTTAACAGTTTCAAGATCAAGTCCAAGTCCCTCGCAGGTTTCTGTGTTTACTGTTGCAGTACCATTATCAAAAGTTTCAACAGATGTTGTTGCAGGATCTGCATCATTCATAAGGATGTCTGCGATCATATCTGCTGTCTTCTGTCCAAGGTTTGCATAATCAACACCATATCCGACAAATGCACCGTTTAGTGCAAAGGAGTCAGCTCCTGTATACTGTGGGATACCTGCATCAATGAATTTCTCATAGATAGAAAGCTCTGCTGTCATAATTGTGTTGTCAGTTGGTGTGAATACTGCATCTACGCCATCTGCCACCAGTGCATCTGCTGCAAGCTGTACCTCATCTGTTGTGGTACCTGTACGCTCTACATATTCGATGCCTTCTTTATCCAGATAATCCTTGGCTTCCTGGATGGCTGTTGTAGAAGAATCCTGTCCGATATCGTATAAAAGTCCGATTTTCTTTACATCCGGGTTCACTGCCTGGATCAGTTTCATGATGGATGCTGTATCCAGATAATCGCTTGTACCTGTAATGTTTGCTCCAGGTGCATCCAGATCCTCTACAAGGCCGCTTCCTACAGGATCAGACACTGCGGAAAATACAACCGGTGTATCGGTTCCTTCTGTTGCGGACTGCATACGCATTGCTACAGGTGTTGCAATACCTACCATCAAATCTACATTATCAGCCTGAAAATCAGAAATGATCTGTTCCATAACATTGGCATCTGCATTACAGTTATCATAGGACACATCAAAATTTACGTCTTTTTCTTTGCCGATTTCTTCCAGACGGGACTGGATGTTGTCTACGATCTGATTCAAGGAAGCGTCATCTACATAATTGCAGATACCGATCTTGAAATCCTGTGCCATAACCGGTGATGCCATCATCATAGTTGCCATTGCTGTTGCTGCGATTGCTAATACTCTTTTTTTCATAGTCTTTTTTCCTCTCTCTACATCTTATTTAGCAGTTCATGGTTTTTTAACTGCCATAGTCTCAGGGATGTTTGCTAATCCCTTGTTACTGTCTGTGAGAAAGAACTCCCCGGATTCCTCTTTTTCCCGGATGTGTCAACTGCTGTGATACCCACCTGTCATCAGCAGATTTTCCTGCATTACAGGGGGTGCCATATAACAGATTCTCTTTATATATAAAAAAATCCGCCACAAGCTATCTGTTGCTTGAGACGGTAATAAGAATCTTATTATCGCGGTACCACTCAAATTGACGAATCGTCCACTTTCTCATGTACAAACATACACTCCTGATTTATAACGGGTTCGGTTCCCGTCGGTGCCTACTCTCACGCTTATCAAGATTTCGGACCGCCCTCGAAAGGCCATTCAACAATCAGTTTCATACGGTTTCCCACCAATTGCCGTTCTCTGGAATGATTCTTGGTTGTTTACTCTTCTTTCTCATCGGTTTTGATGTGTTTACTTTACCACGCTAATGCAGATATGTCAAGAGGTTTATTTTTTATTTTTTCCCAAAAGGGACGCGAAGGAATGGGAAGGGATTTCGGGCTTAGTTTCGGAACCATGTAATTCTAAGGCATTTGGGAAGTTGCTAAAAGCATTCAAAAAAATCTCAAACTCGCTTCGCTCAGACAGTGAGATTTTTTTGAATAACGCAACTTCCCAAATACCAAGAATTACTATGAACCCTCAAATGCGCCCGAAATCCCTTCCCATTCCTTCGCTGTGTACTGGCAAATTGACATATATTCCATTTTCGACAGCATGCTGAATTGCTTGCTTTCTGCACCACCGCAGGAGACTTATTTAATCGAATCAAGTAAATCCCCTGCGGTGGTTGCGAAAAGCAATAAGCAGTGGGTGGGGACTTGCCTTCTGTTAAATGCCTGCTGCAATGATATCGGGGCCTGTATATTTCAGGATAGCAATATGTAGACAGTGATGTTTACAGAACGATGTGATAAGTGTTAAAATAATGTTCAGAAAAGATCTGTGATCTGCTATGTAGTGATTTTAAGTTTATATAGATTAGATTATATAGAAATGAGGGATATTATATGTCAACAGCAAAAATGGTTTTTCATGGGAGTGATATTGAGAAAATATGTGAGGTCTATCAGCTTAAGCCGGAGGAAATTGTGAAGTTTGGGGCTAATGTAAATCCGCTGGGGCTTTCCGAGCATGTAAAGGAACAGCTTGCAGGACGGCTGGATATCCTGTCTTCTTATCCAGACAGAGATTATACTTCACTTCGCAGCACAATTTCAGAGTATTGTAATATTCCTGCTGAATTCATCCTGCCCGGAAATGGTTCCAGCGAACTGATCGCACTGCTGATACAGGAACGAAATCCAAAGCATACCCTTATCCTGGGTCCGACCTATTCAGAATACTCCAGGGAACTCTCCTTCTCCGGAAGCACTCAGGAATACTACCACCTGCGCGAAGAGGATAACTTTGTTCTCGATGTAGATGACTTTTGCCGGACTCTGGATGGAAAATACGATTTTCTCATCCTCTGCAACCCAAATAATCCTACCTCATCTGCAATTAGCATAAATGACCTGCGCAGAATCGTTTCCTTCTGCAATGAGCGGAACATTTTCGTGATGATCGACGAAACTTATGTAGAATTTGCCCCGGATATCAATGAGATCACAGCTGTCAGCCTTACCAGAGAATTCACGAACCTTATGATTCTGCGCGGCGTATCAAAATTCTACGCAGCCCCAGGTATGCGTCTTGGCTACGGAATCACCGGGAACCTGGAATTTCTCAAAAAAATGAAAGAAAAACAGGTACCATGGTCCCTCAACAGTCTGGGAGCCCTGGCCGGCGAGCTGATGCTCCAGGATAAAACCTACATCCGCCAGACCCGGGACCTCATTCTCTCAGAACGCACCCGCCTGCTCAAAGCACTGGAGAATATCCCCACTTACAAAACCTACCCGGCCTACGCCAACTTTCTCCTCCTGAAAATCCAGAAGCCCGGCCTGACCTCCCGGGACGTCTTCGACGCCTGCATCCGTCAGGGTCTCATGATCCGTGACTGCTCCTCCTTCGAATGCCTGGACGGCGAATACATCCGCTTCTGCATCATGCACCCCGAAGACAACACCCGACTCCTCAATATTCTGGAATCTCTTTAATTGCTATAGTTAAAACCAGATACCAGCGGAGCGGAAAATATTTTGTCTGGGGTGCATTTGCAGGAGTCTTAGATATTCTTAGTCTTCAGAAATCTGCGTTATGAGCTGGCTGCATCACTGTCTGAGCGAAGTTTGCAACGGAGCGAGTTTGACAAGACGGCTCATGCTTTTAGCAGATTTATGGAAACTTAGAATATCTTAGGCTCCGAAACCGCACCCCAGACAAAATATTTTCCGCTCCGCGTCCCTCTTGAACATAAAAAAGCCAGAAACTCCCCTTTTCCGAAGTTTCTGGCCTTTTTTATCAGTTTTTAAAGCTATGGATCGGTGCCGGAATCCTTCCGCCACGCTGCACAAACGCATCACAGGAGAACTGATTCACCGGCATGATCGGTGCATAACCAAGCAGTCCACCGAACTCAACCACTTCGCCAACCCCCTTACCAATTACCGGGATCAGACGAACCGCCGTAGTCTTCTGGTTCACCATGCCAATTGCAGACTCATCCGCAATAATACCCGCAATCGTAGAAGCCTTCGTATCTCCGGGAATTGCAATCATATCAAGACCTACAGAACATACACAAGTCATAGCTTCCAGCTTCTCAAGAGTCAGTGCCCCTGCATTCACCGCATCGATCATACCCTGATCCTCGCTGACCGGAATAAATGCACCACTCAAACCACCAACTGCTGTAGAAGCCATAACTCCACCCTTCTTAACCTGGTCATTTAACAGAGCAAGCGCTGCTGTTGTGCCCGGTGCACCTGCATGCTCCAGACCAATCTCCTCAAGGATCTCAGCAACACTGTCACCAATTGCAGGAGTAGGAGCCAGAGACAGATCCACGATACCAAACTTAACACCAAGGCGTCTGGAAGCCTCCTGTGCTACCAGCTGACCAACACGTGTTACCTTGAAGGCAGTACGCTTGATCATCTCACAAAGAGTTTCAAAATCCTTACCTCTTACCTGTTCCAGCGCAGTCTTAACAACGCCAGGTCCGCTGACACCAACGTTAATGATAGTGTCTGCTTCTGTCACACCATGGAAAGCACCTGCCATAAACGGGTTATCATCCGGTGCATTACAGAATACAACCAGCTTCGCACATCCCAGGGAATCCTGATCTTTGGTAGCTTTCGCTGTTTCCAGAACGATCTCACCCATCAGCTTAACAGCATCCATATTGATACCTGTACGTGTAGATCCAACATTTACAGAACTGCAGACACGCTCTGTCTTCGCCATAGCCTGTGGGATAGATTCGATCAGAAGTCTCTCAGCAGGAGTCATTCCCTTGCTTACCAGTGCAGAATAACCGCCGATAAAGTTTACGCCTACCACCTTGGCAGCCTTATCCAGAGTTTCTGCAATAGTTACAAAATCTTCCTTTGTCTTACATGCAGCTCCGCCAATCAATGCAATCGGAGTTACGGAAATTCTTTTATTTACGATCGGAATTCCATATTCACCGGAAATAGCCTCACCTGTAGATACCAGATCCTTTGCACAGGTTGTGATCTTTTTATAGATTTTCTCATTTAAAACAGCAAGATCACTGTCAATACAGTCCAGAAGGCTGATACCCATAGTAATGGTACGCACATCCAGATTCTCCTGCTCGATCATTTTATTCGTTTCATTTACTTCAAAAATATTGATCATTTTGTTTTTCTCCCTTGTATGTTCTCTCAGCATTTTTCAGGCAATCTGATACAGGAAAGTCCCTCAGTGGCTTACCTGCTTAGATTTTCTCAGATTCTGTGCATTACATTGAAGATATCTTCATGCTGGCAGCGGATCACTACACCGATCTTATCTCCAAGGGCTTCCAGTTCTTTGGCAAGAACTCCGTTGTCTTTCTCACATTTGCTGGCATCTGTTACCATCATCATGTTGAAATATCCCTGTACGATGGTCTGGGAGATATCAAGAATGTTTACATTATTGTCTGCAAGATAAGTACAAACCTTTGCAATAATTCCTACGGTATCGTTTCCTACTACTGTGATGATTGTCTTTTTCATAAGTTCTTTGTCCTTTCTACACTGTAATTACTTCTGATATGCAATCCCTCTGTGCCACCTGAATTCTGAAATCACGCGACTTATAAGGGTTGTCACCTAAGGTTACTTCTGAACAGACGGTTTCATATGCCAGTTCCTCATAGTTATTTTCCCTGCTCAGATGTCCAAGGAAAATCCCTTTCATATTGTCATGCAGCAGCCTGCATAAAAGCCTGCCTGCATTCTCATTGGAAAGATGTCCCCTGTCTCCAAGGATTCTCTGTTTCAGATAATAGGGATATTTTCCAACCTGCAGCATACGGATGTCATGATTTGCTTCCAGAAGAAGCGCATCCAGATTCTGCAGATTACCGACTATGTACTCATTATATTTTCCAAGATCTGTAGCAATCCCCACAGAATGCTCTCCACACTCTACCCGGTATCCTACGGGCTGTGCAGCATCATGAGGGATCGTAAAAGGATTCACTGTCAGATCATTAATCTCAAAAGGCTCATCTTCGTGTATCTCACGAAAAATCCCTTCCGGCATTTTTCCAAGATTCATGTGAGATAAAGCTTCCACAGTTCCTTCTGTCGCATAAACCGGTATCTGATGTTTCCTTGCGATCACGCCCAGACCTTTGATATGATCCGAATGTTCATGTGTAATCAAGATACCATCAATATCTTTTCCTGTCAATTCCAGAGAATTCAATCCCTGTTCTACTCTTTTTCCGCTGATGCCTACATCCACCAGAAGATGGGTATTATCTGAGCCCACATAAATACAGTTTCCGCTGCTTCCGCTGGCAATGCTACAAAGTCTCATATTTTCTGATTCCTTCCTCAATCTGCCGTCTGGTCTGTGCAAAATCTCCGTTATTTACCACAACATAGTCTGCATTTTCCCGAAAAAAAGTCTCCGGTGCCTGACTGGCAATGATACTGACTGATTTCTCTCTTGTATAACCGCGGTTCTCCATCAGTCTCCTGATACGGATCTCTTCATCCGTATGAATATACCATATCGTATCGCAAAACTCCTGATAATGATCTTCCAGAAGGAGTGCAGCTTCCACCACACATATCTTCTGTCCCTGCTGTTTCTTTACAGCTAACTGCTCTCTGATGTACTGTTTCACAGCCGGATGGATGATCTGGTTTAATTTCTCCAGAAGCTCTGGATGTGAAAATACTACATCCGAAACCTGTCTGCGGTCAATAGTTTTATCATTTTTTATGATTTGTCTTCCAAATAGTGCAATCACCGGTTCATAACAGGACTGCCCCGGCTCCATCACCAGATGCCCGATCTCATCTGCTTTCATCACATATGCCTGATACTTTTCTTCAAGAAAATCAAGCACTGTACTTTTTCCGGCACCCACTCCGCCGGTAATTCCTATTGTTATCATCATCACTTCGCCTCATACCAGTTATTACCCTGATGCATATCGACTTCCAGTTCTACGGAAAGCTTTGCGGCACCTTTCATCTCTTCTTCAAGAATAGCAGAAACCTGCGGGATTTCCTCTTTACAGGTCTCTATCAGAAGTTCATCGTGTACCTGAAGTACAAGACGGGATTTAAGATTCTCATCCTTTAATCGTCTGTACACACGGTTCATTGCAATTTTAATGATATCCGCCGCAGTTCCCTGTATTGGAGAGTTCATGGCTACTCGCTCCCCAAAAGACCTCTGCATAAAATTACCGGATTTCAGTTCCGGGATCGGCCTGCGTCTGCCAAACATGGTAGTCACATATCCTTTTTCTTTTCCCTCTTCCACCAGTCCGTCAAGGAATCCTTTGATCTTTGGATAAGTTTCAAAATATCTTTCAATATATTCTGCTGCTTCTTTTCGTGTGATACTTAAATCCTGGCTGAGCCCAAAGGAACTGATCCCATAAACGATTCCAAAATTTACTGCCTTGGCATTTCTCCTCTGCAGATCTGTCACCTCATCAAAGGGCACATGGAATACCTCTGATGCTGTATGTCTGTGGATATCCTGGGCTTCCCGATAAGCCTGTATCAGCTTTTCGTCCCCGGACATATGAGCCAGAACACGCAGTTCAATCTGGGAGTAGTCTGCGTCCAAGAACACATACCCGTCTTTGGGAATAAATACCTTTCTAAGAAGCCGTCCCAGTTCTGTCCGCACCGGAATATTCTGCAGATTGGGCTCTGTGCTGCTGATACGCCCTGTGGCAGTAATCGTCTGGTTAAAAGTGGAATGAATTCGGCCGCCTTCATCAATATAGCCCGCCAGACCGTCCGCATAGGTGGATTTCAGTTTGGTAAGCTGGCGGTATTCCAGAATATCCGATACAATGGCATAATCTGCAGCCAGCTTTTCCAGTACATCTGCCGCCGTGGAATATCCGGTTTTCGTCTTCTTTCCTCCCGGCATCTGCAGCTTTTCAAAGAGAATCACTCCAAGCTGTTTGGGCGAATTGATATTAAATTCTTCCCCTGCCTGCTGCCAGATACTTTTCTCCAGTTCTGCAATCCGCACCTGCAGCTTTTCTCCATACTCCTTCAATTCTTCTGCATTCACCCGGATTCCCTCTTTCTCCATATCGGAAAGGGTAAACAACAGAGGCATTTCCATATCTGTATACAGCTTTTTCATCCCTGCTGCTTCCAGAGCCTCCAAAAGAGGCTGTCTGGCTTTTAAAGCCGTATAAGCCATATAGCAGACGCTTTTTGCCAGTTCCTCTTCTTTCTCTGCCGCTGCCTTGGAATAAGAAAGTTTTCCCAGCAGGTCTTCCTTTGCAGGGAGCATTTCTCCCAGATATTCTCTGGCAATATCGTCATAAGCATATTCGGATTTCAAGGGATTTAAGAGATAGGCGGCTATCTGGGCGTCAAACATGGCGGTATGATGGTCTAAATCCATATGCCGCAGCATGGCCTTTACATTCAAAGACGCCACCGCATTTCCCTGCTGACAGAGCATTTTTGCTTTATCCAGAAGATATGCTTCCGTCAGAAATCCCTGGGGCAGCATGCCGTACACTTGCAAATCCCCTTCTTCCTCATAAGCCAGACCAAGCCCCAGAATCATTCCTTTTTCTTCCAGAAGTTCCAGTCCCACCCGCTCTTTCTTTTGAGCCAGTGCAAAAAGTTCCTCTGCTTTTGCAAAATCCGTAATGGTTGCAAAATGCTCTTCTGCCTTGCTGGTATTTCCGGTCTCTTCAAATCTGGAAAGGAAATTTTTAAATTCCAGTTCCTTAAAAAATTCGTAGGCTTCCTGAGTATATAAATCATGGATTCTGGCAGTTTCCCAGTCATACTCCACCGGACTGTCAATGCGGATAGTTGCCAAATCCTTACTGAGTACCGCTAAATCATAATGCTCTAAAAAAGCATTTTTTGCTTTGTTGGGCTTAATTTCCTCTGCATGGGCATGGGCATTTTCCACACTGCCGTACTCTAAGAGCAGCTTGGTAGCCGTTTTTTCTCCCACTCCGGGAAGCCCCGGAATATTATCCGCCGTATCTCCCATCAGGGCTTTCAGTTCAATAATCTGCAGCGGGCTTAACTGATAAGCCTCCTGCACATCTTTTGCAAAATAATCTTCAATGGTGGTTTTTCCGCCCTTTGTCTTTGGAATACGAATGCAGATATGGTCTGTAGCCAACTGCAGCAAATCCCTGTCTCCGGAAAGCACGGTGACATCCATGCCCTTTGCCTCGCTCCGTTTGGCAATCGTTCCTAAAAGGTCGTCCGCCTCATACCCCTCCATAGAGAGAATGGGCACCCCCATAGCGCCAAGCACATCCTTCATCACCGGCACCTGCTGGCGCAGTTCCTGGGGCATGGGTTTTCTGGTTCCTTTATAGGCGTCGTACATCTTGTGCCGGAAGGTGGGCGCCGAAAGGTCAAAGGCAACCGTAAGATAATCCGGTTTTTCTTCTTCCATCATTTTGAACAGGATGTTTAAAAAGCCGTAAATGGCATTGGTGTGAAGCCCTTCGGAATTGGTCAAATCCGGCAGGCCGTAAAAGGCTCTGTTTAAAATACTGTGTCCGTCTATCAGCAGGATTTTTT
>ENA-ORRZ01000333-ORRZ01000333.1-human-gut-metagenome-genome-assembly--contig:-NODE-333-length-44871-cov-3.522313_pt1 | contig 44871 bp, 39 predicted proteins | sample MGYA00242185_ERZ509152 | MGnify/ENA primary metagenome ERZ509152 (study PRJEB26280, sample SAMEA2338668) | human gut metagenome | biome: human gut; feature: human-associated habitat; material: faeces... | reverse complement strand
GCAACCACCGTGCCGCCGTAATGTTTTACCAGCGGGAATACAGCGTCCATGACCTCCTGTTTGCCATTGACAGAGTTAATCAGTGCCTTTCCATTATAAATACGCAGCGCCTGTTCCATCGCCTCTGTGTCAGTCGTATCAATCTGCAGCGGAAGCTCGGTCACCGCCTGCAATTCCTGTACGACCTCGCGCATCATCGCCACTTCATCGATCTCCGGCAGTCCCACGTTGACGTCAAGCACCGCAGCGCCATTTTCCTGCTGGGTGATCGCCTCGCGCAGGATATATTCCAGGTTGTGATCGCGCAGCGCCTGTTTGAATTTTGATTTTCCGGTCGGATTGATGCGCTCGCCAATAATGACCGGATCGGTTCCCATCTCAACTACCGACGCGTAGGAAGTGATGAGAGTGTCATTTTTCGGCTCGATCGGCTTTCTCGTTCTGCCCTTACACATCTCTGCCAGCAGACGGATGTGCTCCGGGGTCGTACCACAGCAGCCCCCGACTGCCGAAACGCCCATCTCCAGCATTCCTTTCATTTCCTCGACAAATTCTGGCGGTTCAATATCATATACGGTCTTTCCTCCCTCGCTTCGCGGAAGTCCCGCATTTGGATTGACAACCACCGGGATCGACGCATACCGAAGCAGTTCTTCCACAATCGGCTTCATCTGAACCGGACCTAATCCACAATTGATTCCGAGCGCATCCACGCCCAGACCTTCCAAAAGTGCCACAACGGACTTCGGTGTTCCGCCGGTTAAAAGTTTGCCTTTTCCATCGAAAATTGTGGTTGCAAAGATTGGAAGATCGGAATTTTCCTTTGCCGCCAGAACCGCTGCCTTGAGTTCATACGTGTCGCTCATCGTCTCGATCAGAATCAGATCCGCGCCGCCTCGCACGCCTGCCTTTACCACCTCGGTATAGATGGAGACCGCCTCCTCAAAGTCCAGATCGCCCATTGGCTTTAAAAGGCGTCCGGTCGGTCCCAGATCCAGCGCTACATAACCACGGCCGCAGTGTTCTACCGCTGTCCGGGCATTTTTCATCGCCGCATCCACGATCTCATCCAGATTAAACTCGGCTGTCTCATTGTATTTCAGGCGGTTCGCGCCGAATGTATTCGATAAAATAATATTTGCGCCCGCGTTCAGATAATCCTCATGGATCTTTACCAGAACCTCCGGATGCTTGATATTCCAGGTTTCCGGCAGTTCGCCCGGTTTCAGCCCGGCTCCCTGCAAAAGACTTCCCATTCCTCCGTCAAATACCAGTATTTTATCGTTCCAATCTTCCCGTATACCCATGTCAGCTTCCTCTCTGTTTTTGTTTCTTACTTATTTATCTCTCCGGTACAGGCAGTTTTTGTTTGAACAGACCTCACAGCCCTCTTTCACACAGCCCGCCGCTATCTTCGATACTCCGATGACCGCCGTCACCGACTTGGACGGCATCATCAAAAAACTTTCCGTCAATGTAATCCCCACCGTCTTTTCCGCTTCCAGTACCCGGCAGAAATCCGGCTGGCACGAAAGCGGCAGATCTCCATAACCTGGCGAAAAGCGGGGACGCAGATAGAGTCCTTCTTCTGCTGCCTCCGCTTTTAATTTGTCATTGATTTCATTGCAGTAACTCTCAATCCGTGCCGCCGCGCACGCCTGCAGGACAACAGCCCGGCTCATCGAAAGACGGCTGTATCGGCGCAGAAGCAGATCCACACCAGCACCCAGCGTCGCCGCAAAAAGGATGACCTCCTGGCAGTCCTTTAAATTGCGGCTGAGCGCCCGGCTTTTTACTTTAAAACACGTAAAATCAAGTTCTGAATCTGGCAGCAGCGTCAGCGGATATCGTCTGTAAAAGCTCCGGCAGTTGACGGACCGCTCTAATTCTTCCAGACAGTCCTCCACCAGATCTTTCGTCTGCAGATCCGGCTCCTGCTGCCCTTTAATTCCTAAATACCGATATATTTCTCTCCGATTGACTTCTGCCATTACAGAATCTCCGACAGGTTGTTCTTAATCTGCGCCGCTACATCCGGTTTATTCATCGAATATACATGGATTCCATTTACATGGTTCGCAATCAGATCGATGATCTGCTCAGTTGCATAGGCGATACCTGCCTGCTTCATCGCTGCCGGGTTATCACCAAAACGATCTACGATCGCCTTGAAGCGTGCCGGAAGGTAGGTGCCGGACATGCTGCAGATGCGCTTGATCTGACTTATGTTTGTCACCGGCATGATGCCTGCGACAACCGGAACCGTGATTCCTTTTTCTCGGATACGGTACAGGTAATTATAAAGAATATTATTGTCAAAGAACATCTGGGTCGTCACAAAATCACAGCCCGCTTCCACTTTTTCTTTCAGATGCCCGATATCCACCGTCTTGTTGACCGATTCCACATGTCCCTCCGGATAGCAGGCTGCGCCGATGCACAGCTCCGGGCAGGTCTCACGGATCTCGCGGATCAGCTGGGATGCATACTGATAATCTTTTTCTACCTTGCCGTCTTTCGGAATATCGCCGCGAAGTGCCAGGACATTCTCAATTCCGTGTGCCTGAATCTCGCGCAGGACACTGTGCACCTTCTCACGGGTCGAGGAGACGCAGGTCAGATGTGACAGCGCCGGCACCTGGCAGGTGCTCTGGATATCCGATGCGATCTGGACCGTATACTGGCTTGTGCCGCCGCCTGCTCCGTAGGTCACGCTCATAAATGACGGATTTAACTTTGCAATCTCAAGCGCCGCTTTCTCAACGGAAGCGAAGTTGCTCTCCTCCTTCGGCGGGAACACTTCAAACGAAAGCGTCGGCTGTCCTTTGGCTAAAATATCCCTAATCTTCATCGTATTTATCTCCTGTTCTCATCATTTCGTCCGGTTCTGCCCCGGACCTCTATTGCCTATGTATTCTATATGATTTTTGCTCAGTATACCATATTTCCCCAATGAACGCCAGACTTCCGTCAGCTATCTTCTGGATTGATTTTCTATATCTTGCCATAGGTAAAATCTATAGGAACCAAATAAAATACATAAACATACGATACAGATAATTAATTCCAGACAAAGCAAACAAAATCAGCAAAATCACCAGCACAAGGCTCATTTTCCCCTTCTTTTTCTGATTTTTTCCTTGCTGCACCGCGCTTCGTCTCTGCGTTGTCTGATACGACATACTGTTCTGGTTCTGTGTCCGGACGGATGCCTGTCTGCCTGCGCCTGCTGCTTTCTGCGTCTGGGAATATGCCTTCGCCCGGTCCGCAAGCGTGCGGATGGCATCTGTGCCTGCCCTTGCACTCGTTTCCCACGAGGCAGATCCCGCATTGTGGTACTCACAGTCTGTCTCATGCGCCGGGTGGCGCTCATTCAGATAATAAGTTGCATTGACATAGTTAGGATTCCGGATCCACTGTTTACAAAAAGAACAATAATGACCATACTTGATCGGATGGTCGCAAATCGGACAAATTCGTCTCTGCATGAAATACCTCCCCTCGGATCGAACATACTTTTTCGAAAACACCTCGTCAATTATTTTTTATTGTATCATAACTTTTTTACTTTTTTCTATATTTTCTCTTGTATTTTCTCCATTTCGTGTTAAAATACAAACGTTCATTACACCTGTCAAGACAGGTGTAAGCCATTTATTTGACCGGAATGGCTGAAACGATTCATTCCGTTCACAATTATTTTACTCTGGGAGGTTCTATCAATATGGAACGTGTGAAAGCTTTTCTGAAACGGAAGCAGGTTGTCATCTCCGTTCAGACGTATCTCATCGATGCGCTGGGCGCGATGGCATTTGGTCTGTTTGCTTCTCTTCTGATCGGTACCATTTTCGGCACGCTGGGGGAAAAAACAGGCGTTGTAATTTTTACTACGATCGCAGGCTACGCCAAGAGCGCGACCGGTGCGGCGCTCGGCGTCTCGATTGCCTACGCCTTAAAGGCACCGACGCTCGTCCTTTTCTCCGCCGCTACCGTCGGCATCGCGGGCAATGAACTCGGCGGTCCGGTCGGCGCGCTCGTTGCCACCATCATCGCAGCCGAGCTTGGAAAAATCGTCTCCAAAGAGACACCGGTTGATATTCTCGTCACCCCGGGCGTCACCATCATCTCCGGCATCCTGGCCGCACAGTTTGTCGGTCCGGGCGTCTCCGCATTCATGACCGCTTTCGGAAATCTGGTGAAGACAGCGACCGTCATGCAGCCGCTTTTCATGGGTATTCTGGTTTCTGCCCTGATCGGCATCGCCCTGACGCTTCCGATCAGCAGTGCGGCAATCTGCATCATGTTAAGCCTCGACGGTCTGGCAGGCGGTGCCGCCACCGCAGGCTGCTGCGCGCAGATGGTCGGATTTGCCGTTTTAAGCTTCTGTGAAAATAAATGGGGTGGTCTTCTGGCACAGGGACTCGGAACCTCGATGCTCCAGATGGGAAATATCGTCCGGAACCCGAAAATCTGGATTCCACCGACACTCGCCTCGATGGTCACCGGTCCACTCTCCACGATGGTCTTCCATCTGGAAAATATTCCAGCCGGTTCCGGCATGGGAACCTGCGGTCTCGTCGGACCGATCGGCATCTACACCGCCATGCAGGGAAGTGGAAATTCGATGATGTGGCCGGGCATCCTGCTCATCTGCTTCGTGCTTCCGGCTGTTTTGACCCTGTTCTTCGGCGCACTTTTCCGGAAAGCTGGATGGATCAAGGAAGGCGATTTGAAGCTGGATCTATAATTATAGCTCCATGTGCTTCCAATTATCCATCATTCCTATCTGGCATCTGTCCTTAGAATCAGCCAGATTGTCACGGTTCACGCATACGTGCCCAGTAAGGCCAGATTCATAGACCTATGACAGCAAAACAGGCATTGAAATGCTCTTCATCCACCACTGTGTGGATAGCAAGCATTCCAATGCCTGTTTTTTGATCCAGTTATCTTTTCCCTATTCCTTATCGTTCTTCTTTCCCCAGCAGCTCCCGCATACTTGCGAGCAGCTTCGCCTCTTTGTCTTCCTTATATTCTCCGAGCAGGACCTCTTCAAACTCCTTCTCCACCTTCATCCGGCGGAAATACGAGCTCATTTCATCCGCCATGCCGGAGAGCCGGTTTAACAGGCGGGAGAAATCGCGCAGCATCACGTCGTCCTTGTGGTACGGATAAACAATGTCGTGGTCAACCTCACTCCATCCCTCCTCGAACAGCGTTCTCGCCTGAATCTCGACGTAGTAACCGCGGTATTTGATGATGTAGTGAAGGGAACGGTAGATACCGCCTGACTTGATTTCGATCACATTTTCATCGTAGATCCGGCTGTCCCCGTTTCGGCGGTATACCTTCGGACGCTCTGCAATGTAGCAGTGTGTCTCATCGTTGTCAAAATCGCGCTCACGGTCTTTTACATACTGCTCCGGGGCATTTTCAAACGCCGATGTGATGTATTCATGGAAATGACGCCAATCCTCACGGTACAGGAAGAATACACGGATACCGATAAGGTCCGTCACGTATTTCCAGTAATTATCAACTCCCAGCTGGGCAAATTTCTCCGGCTGCTCTTTTTTCTTGCGGATGATCTTCTCCAGAAGATGCCCCGGTGCCTTGGTACGGTAACGGTAGGAATGGATCCCCGCTTTTTCAATATCATACAGATACTTATCTACAAAATCCTTGCCAATCTCCCGCAGCTTTCCCTCGATCGTCGCATAATGATCCGCGATCGCAGTCAATTCCTCCCAGGAAACGCCCGCCGCGTCAAAGTCTTCCTGTTCGATCCGATATTTTCTTAAAAATAAATCTCTCTCCATTATCTCCTCTTTATCGGAAGCCCACTGAGCGCAGGAACCGGGCAAATGCCTCCCTGCCTTCCGGCGTACACTTATATACGCCCGCGTCTTCCAGTACCTGCTCAAAGACAAGACCTACCTCTTTTTGCAGGATTTCGTTTATATTTTCACTTGTTATATGCTCATACTTCGGCAGGAACTCATCCACCCAGTCCGCATGCTTTTCAAGCTCCGGATTGGAACGGATATCGCCTCCGGAAAGGATCGACTCCGCCAGATCGGCAAGCTCCTGTTTCAATCTGGACGGGAGCACCGCCAGACCCATGACCTCGATCAGACCGATATTTTCTTTCTTGATGTGATGCAGCTTCGCGTGCGGATGGTAAACACCAAGCGGATACTCATCCGTCGTGATGTTATTGCGGAGCACCAGATCCAGCTCATAGAAATCGCCATTCTTTCTGGCAATCGGCGTGATCGTGTTGTGCGGTTCTCCGTCCGTCTCGGCATAAATAAAGGCATCCTCATCCGTATAGCTGCGCCATGCACACAGCACTTTTTCGCCAAGCTCAATCAGGCGGTCCGGATTCTTGGAACGGGTCCGCAGAACTGACATCGGCCATTTAACGATTCCGGCTTCCACATCCTCGAAGCCTTCCATCTCAAATTTCTGTTCAATCGGCGCTTTTGCCATCGCAAACGTGTAATGTCCGCCCTGGAAATGGTCGTGACTTAAAATCGAACCGCCGACGATCGGCAGATCCGCATTGGACCCCAGGAAATAGTGCGGGAACAATTTCACAAAATCAAACAATTTGACAAACGTTGCCCGTTCGATCTTCATCGGCGTGTGCACACCGTTGAACACGATGCAGTGCTCATTGTAATACACATACGGCGAATACTGGAAGCCCCACTGGCTGTCATTGACCGTGATCGGAATAATGCGGTGGTTATTGCGCGCCGGATGGTTGACACGTCCGGCATAGCCTTCATTTTCCTTGCATAAGAGGCATTTCGGATAACCGCTCTGCTTTGCCAGTTTGGCTGCCGCGATTGCCTTCGGATCTTTCTCCGGCTTGGATAAATTAACCGTAATGTCCAGCTCCCCGTATTTTGTATCCGTTTTCCATTTCATATCCTTGGAAACACGGTAACGGCGGATGTAATTGGAATCCTGGCTCAATTTGTAATAATAATTGGTTGCCGCCTCCGGCGATTCCTCATACAATTTCCAGAAATGTCCAATCACCTCGCTCGGGCGCGGCATCAGGCAGTTCATCAGCTTCGTGTCGAACAGATCGCGGTACACCACGCCGTCCTCCTTCAAAACGCCCGTCTCATGTGCATAATCAAGCAGGGCATCCAACGTCTCTTCCAGTGAAATCTCCCTGCATGCGCCCTGTGGTTCTTCATATTCATCCAGTCCCAGAACCTCGAGAATCTGGTTCGTCGCGTAAATGCGATCCGACTCCTGAAGAAGCCCCGTATTGACTCCGTACTGTACTAAATTTCTGATTGCTTCATATACTGCCATACCCTATCCTCCTGACTGAAAAACAACCTTGCTGTTTCATTCTTATCCTTTTATCATTATAACTTTAGCTGCCCGTATACCATTGCGCCACCTTATCTCATGGCATTTTCGGTTCCAAAAATGCCTGCATATGAACAGTCACTGTACATCCTCTTACTCTTGTGGCTTCCATTTACATAAATTTTGTCAAATCCAGACATTTTAAGCGGTTTACCAGGATTCCTCCGAGAAGCCCAATCAGCGCCCCCGCTGCCGTTCCGGCTGCCAGAAGCACCGGAAGATAGTAGAACAGACTCGCATTTTCCACCACCAGCGCCGCCACGATAAGCTGCCCGATGTTGTGTCCCGCACCACCCAGGATGCTGACACCGGTCACGCCGAACCAGTCCAACCGGCGGAACACCACCATCAGAAGAAGGCTGACCGCAGCACCTGCCAGACTATACAGCATCATCGACAGGTTTCCAAACGTAAATCCTACCAGCACGATACGCACCAATGCAATCGCCGCTGCCGCACCGGCTCCCAGCAGATACAGGCTCACGATCGACGCCAGATTCGCCAATCCCAGCTTGACCCCCGGAACGCCCAGGTTGATCGGTATCAGGGTCTCGACATAGCTCAGCAGAAATGCCAGCGCTGTCATCATTCCATATAAAGCGATTTTTCCGGCTCTGGATGTGCCTGCTCGTCCTTTTTTCTGCATTTCTTCCTCCTCTGTATACCTCTATGAATATATTAGTAAAAATTTTTAGTTTTGTAAAGCGCGTAACTGTTCACAGATAGGAATTTTCTGAACTAAAAATTCCGTACGATACAGTTCTGGCGTTACTGTTCACGCATACGTGCCCAGTAACGTTCTGGCTGCCGGTGCATTTAGTTTCTGGGCCGTAATCTTGACTTTCCTATCAACCTTTGTTAGAGTAGTTGCAGACATTTTTGCAAACATAGTTTCAAACCGAATTTTCGATATTTTTAAGAATGGAGCTCTTTATGAAAAAAAAGGATTTATCCGCGCTTCTGACACTTCTTGCCGTCGTATTTTTTGGCTGCGGCGCGGCGCTTCTTTTCAGCAAATCCCGCCGGGAGCCGATCAGCCGTTCCGCGTTTCTGCTGAATACATTTGTCAACATCACACTCTATGATTCGCAGGATGAAGCGATCCTTGACCACTGTGTGGACATGTGCCAGGAGTACGAAAACCGTTTCAGCAAGACGATCGAGGGCAGCGAGCTTTACAAGTTAAACCACCGCAGCGCCGACGAGACGACTTTTACCGTCTCCGACGATATGGCGGCGATGATTTCTGAAGGACTGCATTACAGTGAGGTTTCCCATGGTGCCTACGACCTGACGATCGAACCGCTCAGTTCTCTCTGGAATTTTACCAGCGACGAGCACGTGATCCCGGCGGAGGATGACATAACAGCGGCGGCAGAACGCGTCAACTGGAAAAATGTGAAACTTGACGGAAATACTTTAACCTTCCTCTCCCCGGACACGACGATTGACCTCGGCTCCATCGCCAAGGGCTACATTGCCGACCGCATGAAAGACTATCTGACCGAATCCGGCGTCGAAAGCGCCATCATCAACCTGGGCGGCAACGTACTCTGTGTCGGTGAGCGCACAAACCACCAGCCGTTCCGCATCGGGCTGCAGAAACCGTTTGCCGACTATGCAACGGTCTTTGCCGATCTGAATATTGATGACATGTCCGTTGTCTCCTCCGGCGTCTATGAGCGCCATTTTGAAAAAAACGGTGTCAATTACCATCACCTGTTAAACCCGAAAACAGGCTATCCGTACCAGAACGGACTGGTCTCCGTGACGATCGTCTCCCCGCGTTCGATGGACGGCGATGTACTCAGCACGACCTGTTTCTCGATGGGACTGGATAAGGGTCTGGAACTCATCAATTCGATGGATGGCATTTATGCTTATTTTATCACGGATGATTATGAACTGATTTACTCGGATGGAGCGGAGGCATTTATTGATGAAATCAAAGAAAAATAGAAATGATTTTGTTTTGATTCTGGTTCTTCTAGCCGTCATACTCATCGGTTTTCTGGTTGTGCGCTTGCAGCGCCAGAAGGATGCTTTTACCGTTGATGTCAGTGTCAATGGAACAACCGTCGCCACCTACCGGCTGGATGAGGAGATAGACACCTGGATCGATGGGTATCAGGGGGGACAAAATCATCTGGTGATTCAAGATGGATGTGCCCGGATCGAAGAGGCAGACTGCCCGGACAAGCTCTGTGTGAAGCAGGGAACCGTTTCAGAGAGTGGGGAATCGCTGGTTTGCCTGCCGAATAGGGTGGTTGTGGCGGTTAAATAGATATGGTTTTCCAACACGGACGGAAGAAACGCCCAGCGGGTACGCATAATTGCGCCGCTGGGCGTTTTCTGTTTATTTTATTCCACAAATTTGATCGATTTTAAGCAGCTCTTCCTCGCTCAACGGTGCCCCATCCAACATTTTCAGATTATCTAATATCTGCTCCGGTTTGGACGCACCGATGAGAACGCTGGTTACCACAGGATCCTTCATGACCCATTTGAGCGCCATCTGGGAGAGTTTTTCGCCTCTCTGTCCGGCCATCTCGTTGAGGGCGCGGATCTGGCTGATTTTTTCTTCGGTGAGCTGGTCTTTTTTGAGAAATCTGCCGTCGGTCATGACGCGGCTGTCGGCTGGGATACCGTACAGATAACGGTCGGTTAAAGTTCCCTGTGCAAGCGGGCTGAATGCAATCAGACCTTTCTTTTCTTTGACAGCGGCTTCTTTTAAGCCGTTGTTTTCGATCGTGCGGTCAAAGATGCTGTAGCGGTTCTGATTGATGACGAACGGGCATTTCAGATCACGCAGGATCGCAGCGGCTTCCTGCATTTTTTGTCCATTGTAGTTGGAAAGTCCTGCATAGAGAGCTTTTCCGCTCTTAACTGCCTGATCGAGTGCTCCCATCGTCTCCTCAAGCGGCGTCTCCGGGTCCATCCGGTGATGGTAGAAAATGTCTACATACGGAAGTCCCAGGCGTGTAAGGCTCTGATCGAGGCTTGCAAGCAGGTATTTACGGCTGCCCCAGTTTCCATAAGGGCCGTTCCACATCTCGTATCCGGCTTTCGTGCTGATGATCAGCTCGTCTCGATATGGCATGAAATTTTCCTTTACAATCCGTCCCAGATTTTCCTCAGCACTTCCCGGCTCCGGTCCATAATTGTTGGCAAGGTCAAAGTGCGTGACGCCATTGTCAAAAGCGGTAAAACACAGCTTCCGCATTGTCTCATAGACGCCGGTGCTGCCAAAATTATGCCAGAATCCCAGCGAAACTGCCGGGAGTCTGAGTCCGCTGCTGCCGCAGCGGTTGTAGGTCATTCCATCATATCTTGCGTCTGCTGCCTGATACATATACTCTTTCCTTTCCTACTCCCGTCCAGCCTCTGCCTGAACCTCGCGGATAGCTGCGTCGATCTGTGCCTCTACGGATACCGGCTTCTGGACCGGTGCTTCCGGCTGCTTCTTTACTTTCTGTACGGTCAGCGGCATATTAACGCCCAGCGGATTGAGAACGATGCCCTTTGCCTCCTCCGGGAGTACCTGAGCCAGCTTGAGCGCATCTACGACAACCGGGCGGAATTTCTTCTCACGGTTGAAACGCTGGAACTCGATCACATCCGTAAAGATCGGCTGGAAAATATCTCCGCTCTTTAATTTAACCAGCGGAATGCCATTTCCTTCCTCTGGAAGCGGCACGATATAGCGGCCCTTCGTGAAGTGCGCGCCGATCTCCTCCTGTAAATCGTTTAATTCCGGCGTAATCTCCTGATTTGGCTGACGGCGCAGATCCTGCATATAGTAAAGCATCGTCAGGTGCAGCTCCGGGTTCTCCACCCAGACTTTTCCATTCTTGCTCTCCTCCGGGTCTTTGCGTCTTACAAACTCGGTCAGCTGAATCATCTTCTGCTCCTCGCCCACGTGTACCTGGATAGCATTGACACCCATCGTGTAAAGGCTGGTATAGAAAAGCAGAAGGCTCTTTCTGTCTACCTTCGCGATTCCTACCGGAATCTGCTGCTCTGCCAGCTTCTGTGCGCCTGCCTTTGCGCCCTCTTCGTCCGTAAACAGCAGGATGGCATCATCCATTGTTTCCGGATCACAGTATACATACGGCTCTTTCGTACATCCGGAAAGAATGGCATATAAGGAATCTGCCTCTCTTAACTTCTGTGCGAAGATATCCGGCTCCTGTTCATTCGTATTTGTCTGCTTTGTCTCGTTTTCCATCCGTCTAATCTCCTTTTTATTGAATCGTCATCAATGCCTCAAAATCAGCCCGTGCAAATCGGTGGTAAATCGTGTGCCCCATCTCCTCACGGATGCAGTAATCATATGCATCGATGCTGCTGTCTGTAAAATAAATGACATAATCAAAATCCATGCCGTCCGGCATCTGCCGACACTCATACGCACCGAATTTTTCAAACACAGCGGTAATCTCTTCCTTTGTGCAGGCGTGCTTTTCCCGAAACAACTGGATCAGCTCCTTTAAAAACGGCGGTTCCGGAACCTGCTCATGGACATACTCCACAAAATCCGGCGGGATCGTAAAGACGATCCGATCGGCGTGGATCCGAATCTGGGTATCTCCCATTTTCTCCTTCTTCGCCTCCAGCTCATGCCGTATCTTCTTCGCCAGCTCCCGGATATCCGTCTCCTGCATCTCCAGCATCGCATTCAGGGAAGAAAGCGGATAATAAAGGCGCATCGTCTCCCTGGCATAACCAAGTTTTAGCTGCGCCTCTTTGATCTGATCCGTCATATTTTGAATTAAAGCTTCCAGTTTCATGTCATACTCCTGCCTCGGAAACGAAACCTCCGTCCCCGGCATCTTTATTGGGTCGATTGAATCATTGATAAGTACCTTTTTCACAATCTCTCTCATTATAACAATTTACCGAAAATGCGTCAATATGCGGATATTTGCTTTTTCGGTTTCTGTACACGCATAGTTACTGGGCACGTATGCGTGTACAGTGACACACATATGTGCCCAGTAACAGACCTCTACAAATAGCAGGTCGTAAAATGCGCCTCGCCCTCGTCATCCAGATCCATGAGCATGTAGCTCGGGCGTCTGCCCTCCTGGCGCGGAAACGAAAGACTGCCCGGATTCAACACAGTCAGATCCCCGCGCCGCTCCAGATACGGCTTGTGGGTATGTCCAAACATCGCAATCTGCACGCCGCGATCCTGTGCCTCATCGATCAGGCGCTCCGTCCCAACCGATACGCTATAAAAATGACCGTGGGTCAGAAATGCGCGGTATTTTCCAATCGAAATCTCCTTCTCGCGGTCCAGATGGGAGAAAAAATCATTATTTCCCAGCACCATATAGACCTCGCAGTCCGGGTTCTGCTCCTTACACCACGATGTAATCATGTCCTCACTTCCCTCGGCGTCACCCAGATGAATGAACATGTCAAACGGTGCTTCATTCTGGATGACTTCCAGCAGATTACCATCCCGACGGTGGGTGTCGCTTGTAATTAATATCTTTTTCATCTCTCGCCAAGCGCCTCCTTCAGCGCATCCTTCATCCGCTCCAGCGCCTTGCCCCGGTGGCTGATACGGTTTTTCTCCTCCATCGTGAGCTCTGCTGACGTTTTGCCGTACTCCGGCAGCCAGAGAATCGGATCATATCCAAATCCGCCGTTTCCAGCCGCTTCCTTTGCAATCTCGCCCTCCATCGCCGCTTCTGTGTGAAGCACTCTGCCATCCGGCAGCACTGCCGCGATATTGCACATAAAACGGGCGCTCCGCTCTTTTCCTTTTGCATCCTTCACGCGCTCAATCAAAATCCGGTTCTTTTCCTCATACGGTGTGCCCCCTAAATACCGCGCTGAATAAACGCCCGGCTCGCCGTTTAAATAATCTATCACCAGTCCAGAATCATCTGCCAGCACAATGCCGCCCGTCTTCTCCCAGACTGCCTTCGCCTTGATCTCTGCATTCTCGCGGAAGGTGGTTCCATTTTCCTCGATCTCGCCTTCAAATCCAGCCTCGCGCATCGTAACAATCTCACGGTTTAAATCCTTTAAAATCTCACGGATCTCTTTCAGCTTTCCCGCATTTCCCGTCGCAAATATAATTTTCTCGCTCACTTTTTCTCGCTCCTTTATCCTCAAACAGCATGGCTTTTCATATCCCGACATTCCGAATCACCGTTTTCCGAAAACGGCTTCTGCCATGCCCTCAATCCGTATTGGCAATCGCTTCTAGGAATCCACCTTCCTCGTATATGCTTTCAGACAGACATTGCAGTTCTGCTCCGTCTCCACGCGCTCCCAGGAGGAACCGCGGTAACTGATATAGCCTTCACCGTCGCTTAAATCGACCGTCAGTCCCTTATCCGACGAACTGTACTCGATCGCCACCGGATGAATCGCTCCCGGCGTCGTGATCTCGACAATCACGGCAAACCGTTCGCCTGCCTCCAGCGTCACCGTCTTATCCAGCAAAACCGTATAATATCCGGCGTTCGCAACCTCCCCGGAAGCCACCTTTCTGCGCCGCCCGAACTGGGAGCTGCCCTCGGCGTCCGTCACGGTATATACCTGATACGATGTATTTTCCCCGGTTGCATAGAAGCCGACTGCCTCCAGCTCTTCTTTCTCCTCTGCCGTATAAATATTGGCAAAAAATGCCGATTCTTTTCCGTAACCGAGCTGCCCGACCCAGCCGCACAGATCTGCCTGGTAAATGTGGTCGTAATTATCTGCCGACTCGATACCGGAATAGAGAATGTTGTGGATCCCAATATTTGTATCATAGTAGGATACGTAAAAATACCCATCGTCCCCAAATTCGCCGCCCCAGCTGTTGGCGCAGATAAACGCGCCATCCCCCTCCGGAGGCTGGTTAAAATTGTCTCTCGAATAGTGGTCATCCCAGCCGATGATCACAACGTCATGATTTGGCTTCTCATCGCCATTATACCAGTACGCCCCTGTCTCTTTCCGGTAATAATGCGTATCGTCGCGGTCACTGACCATCGCCGTATACAGGGAGCTCTGAACGCCTCCGTACAGATAAACCGCCCGTTTAACCGCCTCATAATCCTTCTCCGGCAACACCTGTATCTCCTGCACATGACAAGCAGGGCTTAAACCGTCAGGCGAATAGCCGTCGCCGTATGGATCCTCTTCTTCCAGCACCGGCCCCTGCCACGCCAGCAGATACGCCATCGACATCGTATACTCGCCCCCGGCATTCTGTGAAAAATGGAAGCTGTTCCGGAGGGACATATGATCCTCCGAAAAGCTGACATTCCACTCCGGCCGGACACGACTTTCCAGCGCCATCACCGATGCAAACGCCCAGCACGTTCCGAGACTCCCCTGGTTTTTAACCGCCGGTGCCCGGCCAGCCTTCCGGTAATCATAGGATTCCGGCAAAAACGTGGCTGGATCCTCTGACCCAGTCAGTTCCATTTTCCGGTTCTCTGCATCCCAATTTTCTTCATAGGAAAATACCTCCGTCACCGCCTCAAGCGGCACATACAGGATTCCATTTTCCCACTCTGGGGGTGCTGCAATCGTCTGGCTCTCCTCCCCAAGCAAAAGTTCCGGGCTTCCGACCGTCATCTCCGCATGAGTATTGCCGCGCTCCATCACAAGCCGGTTTCCATCGTAGAGAAGCGCCGCACAGGAAAGCGCGTCCGGCAGCATCCCATACGGTATCATAAACTGCCCGTCCTGCGACATTCTCAAGCTTCCAAGCTGCGGATCGACCATTGTTCCATCGACTTCCAGCGTGATCGGGCTGTCATTAATCTCCTCGGCCATCTGCTCATACCACTCCGGCTGCCACTCGGCGCTCTCCTCCGTCTTTTCCACCTGCTTCGGAATATGAATCAGACGGTTCTCGCGTACCAGAAATCCCAGCAGAAGCACCAGAAGCGCCCCATAGAAAACATTACGCTTCAACCTGATCCCCCGTTTTTCTTCTCGGCGGCTTCGGACCCATAAACTGATAATAATACGTCTTCATCATACCATTGTAGATTTTCCGGTTCTTGTCCGCTTTCCTGCCAATATAGCGCTCTGCGTCCTCATACGCGGTAATCAGGTACATCGACCAGGAATCCAGCGCCTTAAACCGTTCACCGATCGTCTTATAGAGCGCTGGAAGGTTCTTTTTCTCCTCGATACGCTCGCCGTAAGGCGGGTTTGTGATAATAAAGCCATATTTCTTCGGATGGCTCAGCTGCGCCACCGGGCGCTCCTGGAAATGAATCATGTGATCCACTCCGGCTCTCTCCGCATTTTCCCGCGCCGCCTTGATTACCTCTCCGTCAATATCGTAGCCCTGAATGTCTACCTTTACGGTATCATCCACCATCTCGGTCGCTTCATCGATCGCGTCGTACCAGCATTTCTTCGGAATCAGGTTTGTCCAGCTCTCCGACAGGAAGGAACGGTTCATGCCCGGTGCCATATTTGCCGCGATCATCGCCGCCTCGATTGGGAAAGTACCGCTTCCGCAGAACGGATCGACCAGAATCCGGTCCGCTTTCCACGGAGTCAGAAGAATCAGCGCCGCTGCCAGTGTTTCCGTGATCGGCGCCTTACTCGTCATCTGACGGTAACCGCGCTTGTGCAGCGACTCGCCGCTCGTATCGATACCGACTGTCACCTGATCCTTATAGAAAAAGACGCGCAGCGGATATTCATTGCCCGTCTCCGGCATCCGGTCCAGATCGTAATATTCCTGCATATGACGGGCAATCGCCTTTTTCATAATTCTCTGGATATCTGGCGGGCTGAACAGCTTACTCGAAATAGACGACGCCTTTTTAACCCAGCATTTACCGTCCTTCGGAAGATATTTCTCCCACGGAATCGCACGGGTCGCCTCAAACAGCTCGTCAAAGGTCACTGCCTTGAAGCTTCCCACTTTTAAAAGGACGCGCTCCGCCGTCCGCAGAAAAATATTCGCACGGCAGATCGCCTCCGCATCGCCGATAAAGGTTACGCGACCATTTTCCACCTCGGTAACCTCATAGCCCAGATCCACTACCTCTTTTTTTAACACTGCTTCCAGTCCAAAATGACAGGGAGCAATCAGTTCATATCGTTCCAATCTTTTTTCCTCTTATCTCTCTGTGGATTCATTGCCAAATCATTTCATGCAAAGAATCCTTTTATTTTCATTACAGTCTTCACCATTTTTATTCTAGTTGACTGGTCTGCATCTGTCAATGAAAAGCCGCGGCAAAAGTGTCTATCTCAGGCTGCACTGATACTTCCCCTGATAAAAGCGGTAACCGCCGCCCAGATTATAAACCTCATATCCCATCCGGTCATACCAGCCGCACACCAGAAGGCTTTCACTCCCCCGCGCACAGTAAAACAGAAGCGGACGGTCACCTGTAAGTGTCTGCCGGTTATCCTGAAGCCATAAAAATGGAATATTTTCCGCCTCGCAGAGGTGAGACACATTATATTCTTCCGGCGTCCGAAGGTCAATCAGCCGTCCCGTGTACCCTTGCTCCAGCCACGCGTCCAGATACCGCACCGGTATGGTCTGATACATCCGTCATCCCTCCTCATTTTATACAAAAACGGTTTCTGACAGAACCCGATTTCTTTTTTACCTCTATGTAATATTAATATATGCTTTGTCCGGCGGACAGGTGTCGGAGGAGATGCGGCAGCCTCTTCCATTGGCTAGAAAACGAACAAATGCCGGGAAACGGTGGATATTCCGCATTCCCGGCATTCACTATTTTTTCTCTTATCTGCCTGTCTCATCAGTCACAATCGCTGTAATCATCCTCTGTCTTGTCCTGATACTGGTTTTTAGAGCTATTCCTGGAACGGTTCTGGCTCTGGTTCTGCATGCGGTTCTGGCTCTGGTTGGAACCATAATTAGAGCTGTTCTTGGATGCATTTTTGGTGCTGTTTTTCTCAGCACTGTTATCATAGTTGCTGTAACTGTTTTTGCTTGACATAAGTCATTCCTCCTAAATTCCTGCCCTGTCAGGTTTTCTACGTGTCGGTTCCGGCTTCCTGTGAACAGCCGCTTAACCGTCACTTTCTTGTTACAGGTCTTAGTATGGAATTTTACTGCGAAAGTATGCAGGGTAATTCTTACTTTTTATGCCAGTAATATTTTTTTGTTTCATCGGACGCAATTTCCTATGAAATCAAAAAACATCTGCATCCAACCCTTTTTTCATGAAAAGGTTCAATGCAGATGTTTCGTAAATTCATTCTTAACCCAGCACGTTCACAATCTTAACCGGTGTGCGGTAGTTCCATGGGGAAGTCTTGATGCCGGTCCTTTCAGTTGAAGCATGTACCACTTTGCCGTCGCCGATATACATCGCTACATGGTTGATACCTCTTCCGCTTCCGTAGAAAATCAGGTCGCCCGGCTGCATCTGGTCAGCGCTGATTGCTGTACCCTGCTTGGACTGGGAAGTTGAAGAACGGTTCAGGCTCACACCGGCACCGTGCTGCATCACATATTTCGTAAAACCAGAACAGTCAACCCCTGTGTGCGGGTCGCTGCCACCAAATTTATAACGTCCACCTACAAACTGCAGTGCATAATTGACTAACTGCTCTCTGGTCGAGAGATTGCTCTGCTCTGCGACAAATGCATCTGCGACTGCAGCTGCTTCCTCTGCCTTGCTGAGCATAACGCTACTCTGAACCTTCAAATAGCCTTCCATCTCACCGGCCGCTACCTTGATCCAGCTGTCATCTGCCTTTCCAACTACGTCATAGGACTCGCCCTTTTCAGCCATCGCTACTACTTCTGAGTTTTCATCCTCATCCGCATAGATCGAAAGGTCTGCTGCCACGGTTGCCACCATGTCGCTCTCATAACCTGTAGACGGCCCCGCAAAAGCTGCCTGCGCGCTGCCAATGGTCAGCATTGAGCACACGCATACCATACTGAAAAGTTTCTTTGTTCTATTTAAATTCATGCTTCAAAACTCCTTAATTAGATTTTGTGATTCCCGCAGATATTGCTGAAACAAAAGAATCGAGTCCCAATCGCTGTGGTGTTATCTATCGGTCGAAATGTTACATAATTATTAAATCTTGTTACGTTATTATTATATTTTCTTTTCTTTTCGTTGTCAAGGAAATGACGGATCTTTTATATTTATTTAAGATTTTAATTTCGGACAAAAAAACGCAAAAACACAGGGAATTTCAACCATATTGGGACAAAATATTTTTGCCCCAGGCTGCCGAAATTCCCTGTATTTTCAAGTGTTTTTTATATCATCTCATATATAATGCAAATCACGATTCTGAAACATATTTCATAATTCTAAGATTCTGTCTCTGGCAAAATTTTATTTTCATTTTTCACCAGCCGTGTCCAGCGTAAACCAGAACTCCACACCGTTCTCATGGTTCTTCACACCGCACGCCTTATGGTGCATCTCCATGATCGCCTTGACGATCGAAAGCCCGATGCCGCTGCCGCCATATTCCCGCGTTCTCGCTTTATCTACCTTGTAAAACTTCGTCCAGAGGTTCGGAAGTGCTTCGTCCGGGATCGGATTTCCCGTGTTAAACACTTCCACGCAGACCTCTTTTCCATCGCGCCGGTGGTCAATCCGGATCTGAATCTTCTTCTCCCCGCCGCCCACATGATGAATCGCGTTCGTCAGATAATTGGTGATGACTTCCTCTATTTTAAATTCATCGCCCATGACGTAGACCGGTTCCTTCCCGTCAAAATCCACAGTCAGCTCGTTCTGCTTAAGCAGCACACCGGAAGAAGAAATCACACTGGCAATCAGCTCCGTCAGGTCAAACCGCTCCACAGACAGCCGCTCTCCCCCAAATTCCAGCGCCGTCAAGGTCAGAAGCTGGCGCACCATCCGATTCATTTTCCCAGCCTCGTCCATGATAACGCCGCAGTAATAATCGCGGTTCTCCTTGTCCTCCGCCATGCCCTCGACGAGTCCTTCCGCATAGCCCTGAATCAGCGCGATCGGCGTCTTTAACTCATGCGACACATTCGCAATGAACTCCTTCCGCATCTCATCGATCTGCACTTTCTCGTCAATATCCTTTTTAAGCTGTGCATTCGCCTCTTTCAGTTCCCCGATCGTTGTCTTGAGGCGCTCCGAAAGCACATTCATGCTGTTTCCAAGCGTATCAATTTCCTCCGTCGAGCGGCGGCTTGTCTCATAGCGGGCATCAAAATCCAGGTTCGACATCTTTTCCGACAGCTCCGACAGCCGTTTGATCGGCATCGTAATGTGCCGGGTAATAAAATAAATCAAAATACTTCCCGCCAGAATTACCACGATTCCAACAAACATCAGAAACCGGTTTGAGATAGCCGCGCTCTCATGGATGCTCTCCATCGGCATCGTCATGATGAAAATGGTCGCATTATCCGAGAAAAATCCCCAGCTTTCCAGATAAAACGTCTTGCTGAGCGGGTCAAACGTCTTCTGAATCATGTAGTTGTCATATTCCCGCAATACATCCCGCTTCGCCCCCGCATGACCGACGATATAGCGCCGCACCCGGTCACGCATGACTTCCACATCCCGCGCCGAGGAGACGAGTGTCTGGTCACTCTCGCTGTCATATAAAAGCAGGGAAATATTCGACCGGTCACGCAGCTCGCGGATCACATTTGCCAGCCGGACACCGCCGCTCGAAGCTTCCTCCCCATCCAGTGCATCCGCCGATGCATCCTCCGAGTCATCCTCCAGCACCACCGTGTCACCTTCCACATATTCACCCAGCGCATCCTGTGTCTCATCGCCAGCCCTATCACCGGTTCCATTTTTACCAGACTGAGCCGAACCGCCATCTGCACTGTCCATATCAGAACTTCCATCTTTCGACTTCTGGTACTCTTTCCAACCCGAATTCAGCTCCGCCTGTGCGTCCTCCAGCGAACTCTCGCCATTCCGGACCTCATCCTGGATAATCGCGTCAATCGCCCGATATCCCTTTTCCAGCGTATGAATCTTATAATTCTGGTAATATCCGGACAGAAACCAGTTATTGATACACCAGATAAGCGCGATTGCAACCGTCATCAACCCGGCAAATATGATTGTAAATTTCCATCGGACCGAACGTTTCATTCGCTTACCTCAAATTTGTAGCCCATGCCCCAGATCGTCTTGATGTACTCGCCTTTCTCGCCCAGCTTACTCCGAAGCTTCTTCACGTGCGTATCGATCGTCCGCGCATCGCCGAAATAATCATAATTCCATACATTATTCAGAATTTTTTCTCTCGAAAGCGCAATTCCCTGATTCTCTGCAAAATACGTCATCAGCTCAAATTCCTTGTAGCTTAAATCCACCGGTTTTCCATCCACGCTGACCTGATGTGCCGTCTTATCAATGTGGATGCCGCCCACATCGATCACATCCTGGCGGCCGCCGTTGCTGCGGCGCAGGATCGCCTCCACACGTGCGACCAGGATCTTCGGACTGAACGGTTTGGAAATATACTCATCCACGCCCAGATTAAAGCCCTGCAGCTCGTCGCTCTCCTCGCCTCTCGCCGTCAGCATGATGATCGGCACCTGCGAATACTTGCGGATCGTCTTCACAACCTCCCAGCCGTCCATCTTCGGCATCATCACATCCAGAAGAATCAGCGCAATGTCCTTCTGCTGGAAAAACAGATCCACCGCCTCCTCGCCGTCCCCGGCTTCCAGCACCTGATACCCTTTAATCGAAAGGAAGTCCTTCACCAGCTTCCGCATCCTCGCCTCATCGTCCACGACCAGTATTTTAATCTTATCCATAAAATCTTCACCTCATTTATTTTACTCTGCCGTGTATGACAGAACCTTTTTCCACGCTGTCATATCCTGATTACATTCTCAATCTGTCTGTATTTTAGCAGATTCGGGTGGGAGATTCCATAGGTTCACAAAAGATTCATAGTTTCTACCACATATAGAAAAGAGAGTCCTTTTCCATCCTCCTGGGTTCCCCAATGCAAGCAATTTATATATTCAGTTGCCAAGGACAAATGGAACTTTTTCATCTCACACGCAAAACAGGACTGTCCGACAAAATCCAGTATTTCCCTGCATTTCTCATCCAGCCCTGTTTGCTTTCTATTTCACAGTCTTTCCAGGCTGTTCCATATCTTACATTTTATTCTTCGGTTTTCTCCGCCTCTTCGCTCTCAACCACGCCAATCGAAAGATCCTGCAGCTGTTTCGGATCAACCTGAGACGGTGCTTCCATCATCAGGCAGGAAGCATCTTTTACCTTCGGGAATGCGATGACGTCACGGATGCTGTCTGCGCCGACCATCAGCATAACCATACGGTCCATACCGTAAGCCAGACCAGCGTGCGGCGGTACTCCGTATTTGAATGCGTCTAACAGGAAGCCGAACTGCTCCTGTGCTTTCTCCTTCGTGAATCCAAGAACCTCAAACATCTTCTCCTGGATGTCTGCCTGATGGATACGGACAGAACCGCCGCCCATCTCGGTACCGTTCAGGACGATATCGTATGCTTTTGCACGTACCTTGCCCGGATCAGTATCGATCAGCGGAAGATCCTCTTCCATCGGCATGGTAAATGGATGGTGCATAGCTACGTAGCGATCCTCTTCCTCTGAATATTCAAGCAGCGGGAACTCGGTTACCCACAGGAACTTGAAATCATCCTTCTTTAAGAGGTCAAGCTGTCTAGCGATCTCCAGACGTAAGTTTCCAAGTACATCAAATACAACTTTATCCTTGTCAGCTGCGAACAGAAGCAGATCGCCCGGCTTACCGCCCATAGCAGCCACCAGTGCATCCAGCTCTTCCGGCTTCATGAACTTGGAGAAGGAGCACTTGTAGGTACCGTCCTCATGGATTGCCAGATATGCAAGACCTTTTGCACCAAAGCCTTTTGCGTACTCAACCAGCGCATCGATCTTCTTTCTCGGCATAGCGCCCTGTCCTTCTGCGTTGATACCGCGGACAGAGCCGCCATTTTCCAGTGCACTCTTAAATACAACGAACTCGCAGTCTTTTACTACATCCGATACGTTTTTCAGCTCCATGCCGAAACGCAGATCCGGCTTATCGGAACCGAAACGATCCATTGCCTCGCGCCAGGTCATACGCTGGATCGGAAGCTGCAGATCGTAATTGCAGATCTCCTTGAAGAGCTTCTTTAACAGACGCTCATTGACATCCAGAACGTCCTCAACGTCAACGAAGGAAAGCTCCATATCGATCTGGGTAAACTCAGGCTGACGATCGGCTCTTAAGTCCTCGTCACGATAGCAGCGTGCCAGCTGGAAGTAGCGGTCATATCCAGAACACATCAGAAGCTGTTTTAACAGCTGCGGAGACTGCGGCAGTGCATAGAAGCTGCCCGGATGTACACGGCTCGGTACCAGGTAGTCTCTCGCGCCCTCCGGAGTACTTTTAATCAGAGTCGGAGTCTCAATCTCAAGGAAGCCTTCCTCTGCTAAGAATGCACGGGTCAGGATAGCCACGCGGCTTCTTGTCATCAGGTTTCTCTGGATATCCGGACGTCTCAGATCCAGGTAACGGTATTTCAGGCGAAGATCCTCTTTGGTTTTGGAGTTCTCCTCGATCGGGAACGGCGGTGTCTCAGACTCTGCCAGAATGCGGAGGTAATCCGCGCGGATCTCAATCGCACCTGTCTTTAAGTTTTCATTTACTGCACCGGAACGTGCCTCTACGCGTCCGGTTACAGCGATAACGAACTCGCTTCTCAGCTTTTCTGCCTTTGCAAAGCTCTCAGCGCCGCAGTCAGCTTCCTCGAAGATCAGCTGCAGGATACCGGAACGATCCCGCAGATCCACGAAAATAATGCCGCCTTTATTTCTGCTCTTCTGAACCCAGCCCATAACGGTTACTTTCTCACCGATATTGGCAGTTCCCAGCTCGGTACAGCGATGGGAACGTTTCAGTCCTGCCATAGATTCTGCCATGATAGTATTTCCTCCGTTTATTATAGTTTTATCTGAAAAATTCAAAAACTGAATCACTTCAAACTGTCTTTGTAAAATTCCACGATCTCCTCGTAGCCGTCCTTCGCCAGCTGCTCCTTCTGGAATTTCTTGTTCTTGTTCATCTGTGCGACTGCCACGCGGGTGCCGTTAGCGCGCTCTTCCTGTGCTTTCTTTAAGACGGCACGGAACTGCTCGCCGCTTAAACCTTTCTCATACAGGAATGCTTTCTTGCCGGCTGCCTCCGGTACTTTGAAACCGGAATCCATCAGGATCGTGATGATACGCTCAAAACCGATGGAGAATCCGCACGCCGGTGTATCGACGCCGGTAAATTTGCCGATCAGCTTGTCGTAACGTCCGCCGCCTGCAACGGAGCCGCCGAAGCCTTCCATGGAAACCTCAAAAATCGTTCTGGTATAGTAGCCCATGCCGCGCACCAGCGTCGGGTCAAATTCAAGACCGAATTCGATGTCTGCAACCGCTTTAACTGTCTCCATGATCGTTGCCAGATTCTCTGCCTTTGCCGGATCCATCACGCCGGAGAGCTTCTCGCCCAGCGCGCGGACGCCTGCCGCATCGTTCTGAATCTCTGCCAGAAGTCCGGTGTATTTCTCAACCGCCTCTGGCGCATAACCTTCTGCAAGCAGCTCTTCGCGGACACCGTCCAGACCGATCTTATCCATCTTATCGAGAATGATAAATACCTTATCGGTCTCATTTTCCGGAAATCCGCTGTAATCTGCCATGCCCTTTAAGATCGCACGGTCATTGACGCGGACAGTGTATGCCTTGTCCGGGCAGATGCGCTTCAGCGCCTTGGTAAGCGCCAGAATCTCCTCGATCTCAGCCAGGTTTGTCGCATCACCTAAAATATCGATATCACACTGTACAAACTGACGGAAACGCCCCTTCTGCGGACGATCGGCACGCCATACGCTTCCGACCTGCAGCGCCTTGAACGGCGCTGATAAATTAGCAGAATTGTTTGCATAATAACGGCTGAGCGGCAGAGTTAAGTCATAGCGGAGACCACCGTCTACGACATCTGCCTCTGTCTGTGCTGCCTCGACGTTCAGCTTCTCGCCTCTCTTTAAAATCTTGAAGATCAGCTTCTCATTGTCGCCGCCCTGCTTGCTGGTCAGGTTCTCAATGTGCTCCACGCACGGAGTCTCGATCGCTGAGAAGCCGTATCCGCGGTAAGTATCTTTGATGATATTCAGCACATAATCCCGGATCTCCATCTCGCCCGGAAGAATGTCCTTCATGCCTGTAACTGGTTTTTTCTTTAAAGCCATGTGTCAAACTCCTTCTATGTCTTTCTGCGACCATATTTCCCGCGCAAAGAAAACTTCACTTTTCCATGCTGGAAACTGGATTTTTATGTTTCTCTGTTACAAAGTGTTTTTCTGCATCTGACACCCTGTATCTGTGAATTTTTCGTTTTTACTCTCTTCGTCCAAGCAGCTTCTCTTTCCGCCCGATCATCTCATCGATCCGGTCGATATACTGCTCAACTTCCTTGACGTTCTCCGCCCTCTCAATCCGGTTTTCTGCCGGGAAATAAACCTTGGTAGTCGTTCCCGCACCGCAGGCGGCGATCGTCTGTTTTTCTTCCATAATCAATATATTATAGAGACATTCCTTGCCCGGAACCGCATAACCGACATTTTCAAAATTGCCCGCCATATTTTTCTGGCGGTAGAGATAGTACGGTTTCAGTCCCATCTCCTCGGCATACTGCGCGGTCAGGTCAATCATCTCCTGTGTATTGACAATCTTCAGATTTCCGTATCGCTCCTTATAGATATTCAGGCGCGCCGCGCGCTTGATCGCCAGCGAATGCACCGTCACGCTGTCCGGTCTGAGTGCCTTGATCTCCTCCATTGTCTGGCGGACATCGTCGATCGTCTCCTCCGGCAGACCCACGATCAGGTCCATATTGATATTGTCAAATCCCAACTCCCGCGCCAGCAGGAATTTTTCCTTCACATCCTCCACCGTATGACGGCGTCCGATGAGGTCAAGCGTCGCCTGCTTCATCGTCTGCGGATTGATGGAAATACGGGAAATGCCGTGATTCCGGAGCACCTGCAGCTTTTCGCGCGTGATGCTGTCCGGACGTCCCGACTCAACGGTAAATTCAACTGCCTGTTCCACCGGGAATAATTCTTCCACCTTTGTCAGGATCTCATCCAGATCCTGCGGATTTAACGAGGTCGGTGTGCCGCCTCCAAAATAGATGGTCGAAAGCGGGCGATCCTTCATCTGCTCCGCCACATATTCCATTTCCTTAAAAAGCGCCTCTTTGTAGAGGTCCATCCGTTTTTCCCATTTCACAATCGGAAACGACGTAAACGAACAGTACAGGCAGGTTGTCGGACAGAACGGGATTCCCACATACAGGCTGTACCCATTCTCATAATCGATCGTGGACAGCAGGCGTCTCTCGCGCTCCGCCACGTCGATGCTCAGATCGATCTTTTCCTTGCTGGTGAAATACGTCTCGCGCATATAGGTCTCGATCTGCTCGTCCGTCCAGCCATCATACAGCTTCGTGAGCGCAATCTTCGTCGGACGAATGCCGGTAAGCGTCCCCCACGGAAGCTCTCTGCCGGTCTGGGCACTCAAAAGACGATATAACGTCTGTTTGATCTCATTTTTCGTCTCAAAACGGTTGGAAAAATCCGGATAAATCAAAGCAAAGTGAACAGCTTCTTTCTTCACCGGCGTCACATCCAGTGAAAACGAGTTTCCGTCCCGGACTCCCCGTACAATCAGCTCCGCCTCCCCGGCTTCCTCTTCCTTGTGCGTAAATGTCTCGCCCGGATAAAATGCCATCAGGAGCTCACGGATATCCTGTTCAAAGGACGCGTCATTTAACAAAATCGCTATCATGCTTCGCGCCCCCTGTATCCCGCCAGCGGATTGTACTGTTTTTCGTCGGCGATCGTCGTATATCCCATGTGTCCCGGATATACATTCGTATCATCCGGCAGGTTCAGAAGGATATCTGCCACCGAATGAATCATCTGACGTCCGCTTCCAGTCGGGAAATCGATGCGTCCGTAAGAACCTTCAAATAAGGTATCTCCCGAAAACAGCACCTTCTCTGATTTTACATAATAACAACAGGAACCTTCTGTATGTCCCGGTGTATGAAGCATCTGGAACGTGTAGCCCGCTGCCTCGAACGTCTCTCCATCCTTCAAAAGCATATCCGCTTTCAGATGCAGACCGCCGCCCTGAAACTGGACGGACAGGTTCTTATCCGGATCCGCCAAGACCGCCTGCTCCTGCTCACAGGCATAGACCGGCACGCCCAGATCCCGTCTCAGCTCTTCCATCGCCGTCACATGGTCAAAATGTCCATGAGTCAGCAGAATCGCCTTTGCCTTCGCTCCGGTCTGCGCCAGTGCATCCTCGATCCGCGCCGCCTCATCGCCCGGATCGACAATCACAGCTTCTTTCGTCTCCGGATGCACCGCAATATAACAGTTCGTCTGGACCATTCCCACGATCAGCCGTTTTATCTCCATCTTTTCCTCCTAATAATATGTGAAACTTTCACAGGGTGTAAGTACCTGTGAAATATAGAGAGAACCGCTTATCCGGCAGTTCTCTCTATATCTAATACTCCTTCAATCTGTCTGAGTTTATCAGATAATTTATTTAATTCCTCAATTCCGTGAATATCGAACGTCATGACGATCGTCGCCTTGCCCTGCTTGCTTGTCCGCACATTCATCGAGGTAATATCGATCTGGCGCTCGGTAAATACCTTGGAAATATCCACAAACATACCGATGCGGTTGTTCGCATAGATCTTGATTTCGGTGGAATATTTTTCCGTGCCCGTCTGTGCTTCCGGCTGCTGCCACTCGGCTTCAATCAGGCGCTCACGCTCTTCCTGCGGCAGATTCATCACATTGATGCAGTCCGTCCGGTGGATCGAGATACCGCGTCCCCTTGTGACAAATCCGACGATCTCATCGCCCGGAACCGGGCTGCAACACTTCGAAAAACGAACCGCCAGATCGTGGATTCCCTTGACAACGATACCACTCTTCGACTTCCCGGCTGCGATCACCGGAACCTTGTTTCCATCCGACGCCATGTTATCGAGGATCGTCGTGTCGGTTACTTCCTTCTTTAACTTCTTGTTGCGCTCATCCAGCATCTTGTTGATGACCTGTCCCTCTTTGAGGGCGCCATGTCCGATCGATGCCAGAACGGAATCCCAGTCACGGTACGCATAGCGCTTCATGACCTTTTCCATATATTCCGGTTTATTTAACTCTGAATAATTGATGTCCTTCGCCTTACAATATTTATCCAGAAGCGCACGGCCGCGCAGGATATTGTCCTCTTTCAGCTCGCTCTTGAACCACTGGTTGATCTTATTCTTCGCCTGTGTGCTCTTAACCAGTTTCAGCCAGTCGCGGCTCGGTCCCTTGGAATTCTGGGAGGTAATAATCTCGACACGGTCACCATTTTTAATGACATAATCGATGTTGACCAGTTTTCCGTTGACACGGGCACCAACCATCTTGTTGCCGACCGCACTGTGGATCGAATACGCAAAATCGATCGGGGTGGAACCGCTCGGCAGGTTCTTGACATCGCCCGTCGGGGTAAAGCAGTATACATCATCCGTAAAGAGGTCCAGATCACTCTTTAAGAGACTTAAGAACTCTTTATTATCGGACATATCCCGCTGCCATTCCAGGATCTCACGCAGCCAGGAAAGCTTTGCCTCGGCGCTGTCGATCGCCGCCTTGCTGCTGCCGCTCTCCTTATATTTCCAGTGTGCCGCGATACCATACTCAGCGGTACGGTGCATCTCATAGGTGCGGATCTGAATCTCAAACGGCTGTCCGCTGCTGCCAATCAGAGTCGTATGCAGCGACTGGTACATATTCGGTTTCGGCATGGCAATATAATCTTTAAAACGTCCCGGAATCGGTTTGTACATCTCATGGATGACACCGAGCGCCGCATAACAGTCTTTCACGCTCTCCACGATAATCCGGACCGCAAAAATATCATAGATCTGATCCAGCGTCTTGTCCTGGTTTACCATCTTTTTATAGATGCTGAAGAAATGTTTCACACGGCCGTCTACCTTGGCTTCGATGCCCGCATCGTCCATATGTTTCTTGACTTCATCCATAATCTTATGGATAAACGCCTCCCTGGTGTCCTTACGGAGCGCCAGTTTTTCGGACAATTCTTTGTAAACCTCCGGCTGGAGATATTTGAGAGACAAATCATCCAGCTCGGTCTTGATCTTGGAAATACCGAGACGATCAGCAATAGGCGCGTAGATATCCATCGTTTCACGCGCCTTTTCTTTCTGTTTTTCCGGCTTCATATATTGAAGCGTCCGCATATTGTGCAGACGGTCTGCCAGCTTAATCAGGATAACCCGGATGTCCTTCGCCATCGCTAAGAACATCTTACGCAGGTTTTCCGCCTGAATCTCTACTTTATCGATCGTCCACGAGATCTGGGTCAGCTTGGTAACGCCGTCTACTAAAAGTGCTACCTCCTCGCCAAAGATCGCCGTGATCTCCTCCTCTGTCATGACCGTATCTTCCACGACATCGTGCAGGATACCTGCCACCAGAGTCTCTTTATCCAGCTCCAGATCCGCCAGAATGATCGCCACACAGAGCGGATGAATGATATACGGTTCACCTGATTTACGCCTCTGGTCCTTGTGTGCGTCATACGCGATCTGGTACGCTTTCTCAATCATGCTGATGTCATCCGACGGATGGTACTTGCGAATGGCGGCAATCAACTCATTATACAGTACCTCCGGACTCGTAAAATCCGCCGGCGCTTCAATTTCCTGATCCAGCTTTTTTATTTTATCCAAATTTCCCATATATGCCTCCTGACCCTTCCGTAGATAACTGAAACGCCTGCCGTTCGGAATCCGGAAAGCGGTTCACGCAAATGAAATAAAATATTATATAGAATACCCCTATTATACGAATATTTGACAAAAAATGCAACGGCAAACTATTTTGTTACTGTTCACGCATACATGCCCAGTAACGGAATTTGCCGTGGCTTCGCATTTAAATACGGCAAATTCCTGCTGTCGCCACGTTTTCTTACGGCACTTTCGGTTCCAAAAGTGCCTACCCGTGAACCGTTATCTATTTCCCCTCATAGGTAATTAGGGCATCCACCGCATATCCGTTCAGTTTTTCGCGTCCCTTTAAGCCTGCCAGCTCCATCACGCAGCAGATTTTTACAACCTCGCCGCCCATCTTCTCGATGAGCTTGACAATCGCCTCGGTCGTTCCGCCGGTTGCGATCAGGTCGTCAACGATAACTACCTTCTGTCCCGGTTTAATGGCATCCTCATGCATCTCCAGAACCGCGCTGCCATACTCCAGATCGTAGCTTACAGATACCGTCTTGCACGGCAGTTTGCCTTTCTTGCGGATCGGCACGAATCCCTTGTGCATCGCATATGCAACCGGCACGCCGAAAATAAACCCGCGGGACTCCGGACCAACCACGATATCATAATCCACACCCTCTAAGGATTTCTGGATTCCGTCGATCGCAAGCTGCAGTCCGTCTGCATCCTGTAAAATCGTAGTAATATCGCGGAAAATGATACCCGGCTCCGGGAAGTCCGGAATGCTTCTTACATATTCTTCCAGCTTTTTCATGATTTTAACCTCTTTTCTATAAATTTTGTATCTCAATTTCTCAGTTTCAAATCGCCATCCGGCTCTTTTTCCACCGTTCTTCTCATTTTTGCAGAAGTTTTCCCCTGCTTCTTCTTCCTTATATACATAGAAGCCACAATCACCGCCAGCACAAACAGCGCACCTCCGCTGATCAGCAGTCCCTCATGCAGTCCCTGCGGATAATACCTGAGTTCCACCGTATGGGTTCCCGCCGTCAGTTCCACACCGGTAAATGCCTTCCAGACCGGACGCGTGATAGCTTCTTTTCCATCCACCGTGACCGTCCAGCCCTCGTCATACGGGATCGTGAGGAACAGCGTTCCGCCCTCGCCCGCGTCGATCGTGCCCTTCATCGCCTCCTCGCCCAATGTTTCCAGTTCAAATGGATGCTGGTTGAGGCGCTCATAGAGCGCACGCAGCCCGGCTTCGTCAAAGCGGTACGCGCTCGCGTCCATGCTTCCGGCACTGTCATTGCTCTCCAGCATAATCAATGTGCCTGCCTTCACATATCCGGTTTCCACCAGATACCCGCGTTTCAACGTATCAATGCTACGGCTCTCCCCGCCGACATCCAGTTTAACCGAATCAATCTGACGGTTTGCGACACTTATATAATACTCCCCATCCTCCGGTGCTGTAAAGGAAAAACGATTCCCCTGCTCCTCCCCGTCCGTGAAAATCAGGCACTCCGGCACGCCCAGCACATCCGATAAATCGTTCTGGACATCCGCCGGCGAAGAAAGATCGCGCTTCCAGCCCGTTTCCACTATGTCTGGAAGGATAAAGCCGAGCGGCAGCGTCCACGGATTCTCATAGAGGTACGTGTCACCTGAAAATGCATAGAGCGACAGGCGCGGATTGTCCTGCTTGCCCTCATAGAGTGCATATTTGATTGAAAATAACGAATCCACCAGCGGCGTACTTCCCACGATGCTGTATGCGTTCGTTGAACCTTCGCAGCCCATCTGTTTGAAGAAATCCGTCACCCCGGCATTTGCCACCGATGAAAACAGTGATACGGATGGAAAATGCATCCACGCGCCATCATTTTTCGTGCGCGCATTCGTTTTATCAATCCGGTAAAATTCCGTCTTTTTGAGCGGTTCTGTCACCGCTGCAACATCCTGATTGTCTGCCACATAATCAGTCCGGCTCGTCGTCGGAATACTCGTTGCCGCCATATTGGCAAGCGCCTCCACACTTACCAGCGCCATCGCCAGAAGCGCCGCCGTGAACGCGAAATGTTCTTTATTTTGATAGAAATAAAAGACGCCCAGATACAGCAACAGAAGCACCACTGCCACATACCAGGCAACTGGCTCAAACGCATCGTCCGTCACCAGCTTTTCTGCCAGAATCACGTAGCCAATCGCGGCGGATGTCACCCCGGCAAACTGCCGTTTGGATATTTCATCCAGATATAGATACGCCCGGAAACACATCGTCAGCACCAGCGCGATATAGATAAACGACTGGCGGCACGGCAGGCTGTTCGGGTAATGGAAGCCATGCCAGATAAAATTCAGCACATTGAACGAAAAGCTGGCATAGAAAAAGAGCAACAGCACACCGTACACAACCTTTTCCCGGATCGCAATCCGGCGGTTCAGAAAATACAACCCCATGAAAATGTAGACTGCCACGCCGCAGTAGAGGTTCGGCCAATGGTCGAGTCCCGTCTCCACCTGTACATTTCCGATGTGCCGCGCGATCATATCAAAGATCGGGAAGTAGATTTCCAGTGTGGTCGGAAAATTAAAATCGCCAGACGCCGTACTCTGCAGCGCCGCAATCTCCGGAAGAAGCACCGCAGCCGCCAGCGCACCCGCCAGAAGCGAATACACACCAAACAGGAAAAAGCTGTGCAGACAATCTTTCCATCCCGGCCGTTTCTCCAGAAACAGGAGCGCCACATAGTAAATCACCATGAAGAGGCATATCATAATTGATATATAGTAGTTGGACAGGATTGAAAGTCCCAGCATCAGACAGTAAAAAAGCCCTTTTTTTTCGCGCACCAGCCGCTCCAGGCCGTGCAGGATCAGCGGCAGCAGCACGATGCAGTCCAGCCACATGATATTCCAGCTATACGCCGCCATATAGCCGGACAGCGCATAGAATACGCCGAAATAGCACGCTCCAAACTTCTGTGAACCTGTGTGCTTTTTCAGATACCACGCCATCGAAAGCCCCGCCAGACCGCTCTTGAACACAATCATGTAGGTCATAAATTCGATAATCAGGGACGACGGGCATAACAGCAGCAGCCAGTTGAACGGGCTCGCCAGATAGTACGCATAGAGCGCGGCAAAGTTTACGCCCATGCCGACATCCCAGCTGTAAAGCAGGCTCTCGCCACTTAAAAGCTTATGCCGGAATTCCGAGAAAAATGGCGCATACTGGTGGTACATATCCGTCCGCAGGAAGCTTTCCTGCCCAAAGGGGAAAATACCGCGGTATGCAAAAATCAGGATCAAAATCACCACCGGCAGGAAAAATGCCGCCAGGAGATCATCCGACGGACGGAAAACCGCAGCCAGGCGCCCCATTCCGCGGGGTGATTTCTCTGGTTCATCCCACTCATCTAATTCATCTAATTCTTCCTGCTCCCAGTCATCATCATTCAACTCATTAACGACATCTGCTCTGGACTCTGAAAGTTTAGATTTTCTGGCATCTTCTTCCTGTCTCCAGGCCGGCATTCGTTCAGCGTTTCTCATATCTGTACAGGCGGTCTCCGAATCCACGTCCGTACCTTCCCGCTCGTTCTCATACTCCTCTATTTTCCCCGTTGTTTCCGCTCCCGTAAGCTCCCTGAGTGCTTCTTCCAGTTTACTGGAACTTTCGTCTCGTTCTCTTTGCTCCATCTTCCCTCCATCCAGAATCCTGTTCAGGTGGCGTTTTCTCTACTCTTTCCGGCTTTTCCGGTCTGACTTCAGCATCCATTTCCGCTGTCATTTCCCCACACAGCCCTATTTCGAGGATTCTTTCTTTTTGAAAATAAATAATTTACTGCAAATATAATTCAGCACCAGCGAGATCGCTGATACCACAATCTTACAGATCATATCCTGTTTGATTCCCATGCCGTCTACCATCACGATCATCGCCACATACGTGAACACCGATGTGAGAATACGGCAGGAGAAAAACGAAGCCATTTCCTTAAGAAGATATACAGGGCGGAAATTGTAGCTTCGGAATACCCAGATCTTGTTTGTCACATATGCAAACAGGATCGCCGCCGCCTGACAGCAGATCGTCGCCATACGGTAGTTCATGCCGTTGTGGCGGAAAACCGCATAGGAAATCCAGTCCACCAGCGTCGTCAGAACGCCGAATATCAGATACGATATCGTCTCCCTGTTTACAAACTTTCCCCAGATCAGGGATAACTTTTCCTTTATCATCACTTTTTCTCCGAAAAAAGAATTGTATGGGCAGCGGTCCTTCGACATACCCATACAATTCCTGTACTTCTTGGTTTAATATTACATTTCCTCTAACAGCTTGTTGACACTGACCAGCTTGACGCAGAGTGCAAACAGCTCGGTTGCAGTGATCAGATCCTGCAGCGGCGGATAAGATGGAGCAATACGGATGTTGCGATCCTCCGGATCCTTGCCATATGGATAAGTTGCACCGGCTCCGGTCATGACAACGCCTGCTTTCTTGCACTTCGCAACGATCTCCTTCGCACAGCCGTTCAGTGAATCAAAGGAAATGAAGTAGCCGCCGTGCGGTTTTGTCCAGGTACCGATCTCCAGTCCGCCTAACTCGCGGTCGAGAATGTTCTCAACTGCCTCGAATTTCGGGCGCAGGATGTTGGCATGCTTTCTCATGTGCTCTACCATGCCGTGGATATCCTTGAAGAAACGCACGTGGCGGAGCTGATTCACTTTATCATGACCGATAGTCTGAATCTTTAACTGTTTCTTGATATCGTCCAGGTTGTTGTGGGAAGTTGCGATTGCCGCAATACCAGAACCCGGGAAGGTAATCTTGGAAGTTGAAGAGAATTTGTAAACCATATCCGGGTTACCGGCTTTCTTACATTCTGCCAGAATCTCCAGCACATGATCCTGCTCATCGTCATATAAATGATGGATACCGTATGCATTGTCCCAGTAGATACGGAAATCCGGAGCAGCCGGATGCATGCGTGCCAGACGGCGTACCGTCTGATCGGAGTAGGAATTGCCGGTCGGGTTAGAGTACTTCGGAACGCACCAGATTCCCTTTACGGTCGGGTCGGTGGTCACATACTTCTCCACCAGATCCATATCCGGACCATCTGCGGTCATCGGAATGTTGATCATCTCGATACCAAAATATTCAGTAATGGAGAAATGTCTGTCATATCCCGGTACCGGGCACAGGAATTTAACCTTGTCAAGCTTGCACCATGGGGTATTTCCCATAACGCCATGAGTCATAGAACGGGAGATGGTGTCGTACATTACGTTCAGGCTGGAGTTTCCATAGATAATGATATTGTCAGCCGGAACCTCGATCATATCCGCTAACAGCTCCTTCGCCTCGCTGATACCGTCCAGGCCGCCATAATTGCGGCAGTCTGTCCCATCTTCGCAGGTCAGATCACTGTCGCTGCTCAGTACGTCCATCATTCCCATCGATAAGTCAAGCTGCTCTGCACTTGGCTTACCGCGTGACATATCCAGCGTCAGATTCTTGCCCTGAAACTCCCGGTACTGATCGCTCAGATCACGCTTAAGCTCCAGAAGTTCTTCTTTCGTCATCTCGCTATAAGGCTTCATCCTTCAACATCCTCCTTGTTTCTCTTATTTATTTCATCATAATTTCATAATCTGCTTTTCATCCAGCTCCCCTTGTTCAAGGGTTCGGAGCATCTCATCTAAGCATCGTTATAATAATAACATAGGTACAAAGGGCATGACAAGCATTAATTTGTTATGTCAGCACATAAAATTTGTTATATGGTACCGCTTGGTTTTTCCGATTCGGTGCATTTCACGGACAGCAAATTATAATAAAAACATGATGTTCCCCCTTCTTTCATATACTTATGAAAATATATCTTTCAGGTCACATCATGTTCATTCATTTTCCCATGCATTTTGTTCCATCACATTTCCGGCACATCATTTCCCCGCTGCTGGTTCCCGCCCTGTTTGCCATCTCTTTCTTCGCCGGGCAGACTGCCGCGCATTTCCTGCGCCGTCCATCCGGGCACATGGTTTCAGCGCCTGTTATTGCCTGTGGCTCGCTCCCGCCTGTCTTTGATTCCGGCTCGATTCCGGTTTCCGCAGATGGAAACTGGGGACTTGGATTTCCCAGTCCAGGGCAGACACCGGTCGGCAATGCCTCCGCCGACACTTTAAAAAACTTTGACGCTTTCTATGTAGGCGATACCTCCAAACCCGTCATCTATCTGACCTTCGACGCCGGATATGAAAACGGCTGCACACCTGCCATTCTGGAAGCACTGAAAAAACACCATGTCCCGGCAACCTTTTTCGTCGTCGGCAACTATCTCGAAACAAGTCCTGAACTGGTAAAACAGATGATCGCAGAGGGTCACACCGTCGCCAACCACACGTATCACCATCCCGATATGTCCCGCATTTCCGACAAAGCAGCATTTGAAAAGGAGCTGACTGCCCTGGAAACACTCTACCAGTCCGTCACCGGGCAGACAATGAAAAAATATTACCGTCCGCCACAGGGCAAATACAGTGAATCGAACCTGCAGATGGCAAAGGAGCTCGGCTACAAGACCTTTTTCTGGAGTCTCGCCTATGTGGACTGGATGCAGGATCAGCAGCCATCCAAAGAAGAAGCATTTTCCAAGCTTCTGACGCGCATCCACCCCGGCGCGATCGTCCTTCTGCACAGCACTTCGCAGACCAACGCTCAGATTCTCGATGAACTTCTGGCAAAATGGGAGGAAATGGGGTATCAGTTCGGGCAATTAGATGAATTATAAAATTATACCAGCAGCATTTTCCGGATAAACGAAAGGATCGCGCCTCCGATGCTGCAGAACAGCAGAAATCCGTGGTTCGCATTGATCGCCTCCAGCGCCGCATAGCCGCCGTCTACAATCGGCTGTAAGCTGCCCGCATTCTTCGGCATCAGGTACGCTGCCGGACCGGCTACTAATACCAGAACAAGGATGATTATAAACGGGATAAATCCGCGCCCCGTATCGTATTTTTGCAGCCGTACTTTACCACCCGCGTGCTTGCCTGACAGAATCCACAGGCACCAGATCGCGCCCATCAGTACCAGAAATACGCCAATCCCTACATAGAGTCCCAGACCATAATTTTCCTCGGTAATCATAGTTCCGATATAGCCCAGATCGTCGCCGCCATACCGAAATGCCTTCGCATTCGCCCAGGTGATTCCCGCCATCAGAAGAAAGCTGGCTGCCTGCATCACGCGCGCCATCAGCACAACCACGCCGGTTACTCCGGCTGCCGTCACATCCAGCACGGACGGACCGTCATTTGAGTCACTCTGCGTATGCGCCTCACTGCGCTCCGCCGCCCGTCTGGTGCGCTCTGCCTCCCGGGACTGGCGTTCCAGTTCCCGCTGGTGGCTGCGCTCCATCCGGTTTTTCTGACGCTCTGAGCGCTCCCGCTCCGACTCCAGAGCATGAAGGCGTTTTTCCATCTGCTTCTGCTGTTTTGCATCCCGCTTATCCTCTTTCGCGCTGGAAGAAGAACGTCTCGCGTCCTGTCGTCTGCGCGATGCCGCTTCACGGTCGCGGCGGGCATCCTCCTGTGCCTGGGATTGGCAGCGTTCATTGTCGCGGCGCTCTTCCTCACGCTTCTGTGCGTCCTGACTCTGGCTGCTCCGCTTTTCCTGACTGTTTCGTTTCGATCCAGAGCCGGATTCCGCCTTTTTCTCATCCGATTCCATCCGAGCTGGATTCCGCTGTTCTGAATCACCGTCGTCATAGCTATTTTCCGGCTTTCTTCCCACCGTTTCCTGTTCTCGGCGTACTGTATCATTTACAAGCGGAGTTCCGCAGTTACTGCAAAAATTTCCAACTGCCTCCTGTCCGCATTTTGGACACTTCATTCTATTTTCTCCTTCCTCCAAACGATTCTTTCCATCCATTTCCGCACTCATTTCTGGCATTTGAAACACATTTAAACAATGTACATTTTTTTACACAGCCAGAACTTTATTTCCTATTTCCCATGCCCAGCTGCCAGAACGCCACTGCACTCGCTGCTGCCACGTTGAGCGAATCCACGCCGTGTGACATCGGGATTTTCACGGTGTAATCGCACGCCGCGATCGTCGATGCCGCCAACCCGTCACCCTCGGTTCCGAGAATGATTGCTAATTTTTCTTCCTGCGAAAGCACCGGATCCGCGATACTCACGGAACGGTCACTGAGCGCCATCGCCGCCGTGCGAAATCCCAGCTTTTTAAGCGTTTCCATACTGTTCTCCGCCCAGTCGCCCTTCGGAATGTACGTCCACGGCACCTGAAACACTGTTCCCATACGGACACGGCTTGCGCGGCGGGTCACTGCATCCCGGTGTCAGAAGCACCGCATCCATAAAGAGCGCCGCCGCTGACCGGAAAATCGCCCCCACATTCGTAGGATTTTCTACATTCTCAAGAATCGCGATCCGTCTGACACCTGCACAGATTTCCTCGATCCCCGGCATTTTCTTCCGTTTCACCGCACACAGCATCCCGCGCGTCAGTTTAAAGCCGGTCAGGCGCGTCAGCACATCAAATGGTGCCGTAAACACAGGCACTCCCGCACACACCGGGCGTTCCAGAATCTCCCGCCCTTCTGTCTCGATATGGCGTTCTTCCATCAGAAAAGAAACCGGCTCATATCCCGCGTCGAGCGCCCGCCCGATGACCTTCGGGCTTTCCGCAATGAAAAGACCATCCTTTGGTTCATTATAATGAAATAACTGCCCCTCGCTCAGCCGGGCGTAGATATCCAGCTCCGGCGCTTCCAGGGTTGTAATTGAAATATGATTCATTCTGCTTTTCACCTTTTTCAATATGGTTTTCATGTTCTATCGAGTATACCACATTTCTTACAAAAAGGAAGTGCTGATTATGGACGCTGACATGAAATCATTCCTCTATTCTGCGCATTCTATCATCCTCTTTCCGATTTCGTTCCTATTTCCGTGTAAATCTATCTTCGGCAAAAGATTTGACTTTTTCATCCCTGTTTTCCATCCCGCCTATCATAACGCTGAACCCCCGCTTTATGTCAATCGTCTGGGCAAAGATTTCACACAAAGTTCAGAAATAAAAAATGGGTTCTGACACATCTATGTGGGACTTCCAAAACAAAAAACCAGAACTGTCGACTAAATCAGCTACACAGTTCTGGTTTTTCTGTTACTTATAAGAACAAAAGACTATTGTCAGCCCTCTCCTAGCGCCCCGCACACTCCATAATAATCCTCTCACACATCTCATACCCCAGCACTGAACTGTTCAGCGACAGTGTATAATTACTTGCCATCCCCCACTTCTGATCCGTGTAAAAGCGATAATTGCTCATACGGCGCTTGTCAATGTCTTCTGTCATTTTGATCGCTTCCTGTTCCGTAACATTGTATAAGCCGCAGATCCGCTTTACCTTCTCCGGTATATTTCCGTGTATAAATACGTTCAGGACGTCATCCCGATCTTTCAGGATAAAGTCCGCATTTCTACCTATTATCACACACTCTTCTCTTTCCGCAATATCCAAAATGATCTTTCTCTGCGCTTCATAGATCATGTCTTCGACGGATCGTCCCATCTGGTCGCGCCCTGAAAACGCATAGGCAAATAACCCCTTCTTGGGTGACAATTCCGCATTCTCCTGGATATACTTCGGTGAAAATCCGGACTGCTCCGCAATCTGTCCGATCATCTCCTTATCGTAGTATTTCACACCCAGTTTCTGCGCCACTTCCATACCGATAAAACGTCCGCCGCTTCCAAACTCCCGGCTGACCGTAATAATTCTTTTTCCCATCATCCTATCCTCTCTCCTTACTCCAAATGTTCCACTTTATTCGTTCTGATTTTCTTCAAAAGTCCATATCCCACCAGGCAGGCGGCGAGCTCTGTGATCGGAAACGCCCACCAGATAAGCGAAACACCTGCCTGACCGTTTCTCACAAAGATTGAAAAGATGCCTGCTAACGGCAGAATAATCACAAACTGTCTGAGCAGTGAAATCACCAACGACTGGATGCCACTGTTGAGCGCCTGATAAATACCCTGATATGCCACATTGATTCCGGCAAAAATAAAGCTGATGGAAATGATTCTCATTGCCCCGATAAAGGATTCTCTGGACGATCCGGCATTAAATAACCCGGCAAACATCCCTGGGAAAACCTCTGTGATTGCCATGCCCACAATCATCAGAACAACCGTATAGAACAGACCATATTTGATTCCATCCAGAATCCGCCTTCTGCTATGCATTCCGTATGCAAACGCGATGATCGGTGTGATGGCGTCGCGCAGACCAAACGCAAGGAACAATACAAACTGCTGTACTTTGTAGAAGAGTCCATACGCCGTCTGGGCGGAAGGATTGAATTTCAAAATCAGGTTCATCACATACACCATAATAGACATGAGCGCCTGCGCGATGATCGCAGGAAGTCCGATCGCGTAGATTTCCCTTATAATTCCGACATCCGGCTTCATATATGTGAAATCATGCTCAAACTCTTTGTTTAACTTCATATGAAAAACAAATAATAAAACCGCCGATATGACCTGCCCGATCACCGTTGCATAGGCAGCGCCCGCAACTCCCATCTCCGGGACAGGTCCAATTCCATAGATCATAATCGGGTCCAGAATGATATTTACCACTGCTCCCAAAACCTGACCGATGGTCGAATAAAACGAACGCCCTGTTGCCTGCAATAATTTTTCAAACAAAGAGAAAAATACGATTCCAAACGAAATCACGCAGCAGATCCGAAGGTACTCCGTTCCCATCGAAATAACCTCCGGATCGACCGTCTGCGACGCGATATATGCGTTTACTCCAAAGAGTCCGAATAACAGACATACCGCATAAATAATCACACCCAGAAACAGGCTGTTTCCGGCTGCCTTTGCAGCTTTTTTATTATTTCCCTGTCCCAGCATCCTCGCAAGAAGCGCATTCGTTCCCACGCCGGTTCCGATTCCCACTGCCACCATCAGCATCTGGATCGGGAACACCAGTGTCAGCGCATTCAGGGCGGCTGCGCTTCCTACCCTCATATTTCCCACAAAGGCGCTGTCCACGATATTGTAGACTGCCTGCAATGCCATCGATAAAATCATCGGTATGCCCATCTGGATCATGAGCTGATTTACCGGCATATCCTTCATCTTGTTGCTTCCTGCCATTTTAAACTAAATCCTCCTTTTTTCCGCATGAAAAAGAATGTGCCTTTTTGTGTAATAAGGAATTCCAAGGAATTTCCTATTACATAAAAAAGTGTGCACCTATCTCATAAGCTGGACTTACGCTGATAGGCAACACACTTTTTAATGGCATTTTTATAAAATTTAATAAAAAATGCACCTTGGCACATTCTTTATGGAATAATAAAAAAAGAGCAGCAAAAACTGGATTTACGCTCGTTTGCTACTCGTTTCGGTATTATTATATTTCCTGTTTTAAAAAAAGTCAAACCAAAAAATCACCTGTCGGAAACAGTAATTCTGGTTATTGGTTCACGGGTAGACACTTTGGGAACCGGCACTCCCACTCTCCGCTTCAACGCCTCAATATACAGTCCCGCAAACCGTCCCGGTGTCACGCGATTGTGGGTAATGTAACCGATCTCCATATAATCGTCCACATCAAGCGGAATCGCTACAATATTCGGTCCGTTCAGTTCCTCATTGATGACACCGCTGCAGATCGTATACCCATTCAGCCCGATCAGAAGATTAAACAGGGTCGCGCGGTCGGACACCAGGATGTCCTTGCGGCTGTCCAGCGTGCTGAGGATCTCCTCGGAGAAATAAAAGGAATTGTGCTCGCCCTGCTCATAGGACAGACGCGGATAAGGTTCCAAATCCGACAGGGTGATAGAACTGCGGCTTGCAAGCGGATTGGCCGCACCGATAAATACATGCGGTTTTGCCATAAAAAGTCGCGTAAATTTGAGGTCGTGTTCCCGCAGCGTCTTGCGGATCACCGTCTCGTTAAAACGGTTCAGATACAGCACGCCAACCTCGCTCCTAAGCTTCGCCACATCCTCAATCAGCTCATACGTCTGCGTCTCGCGGATACGGAAATCGTACTCTTCTCCGCCGTACTCGCGGATCAGATCGACAAACGCCTCAACGGCAAAGGAATAGTGCTGGGTGGAAACACAGAACTGGCGTTTCTGCGGCACAGCGCCAAAATAGCGCTCCTCGATCAGGTTTGCCTGCTCGATCACCTGTCTCGCATACCCCAGAAATTCTTCCCCGTCCGGGGAAATCACCACGCCCTTGTTCGTGCGGGTAAACAGGGAAAATCCAATCTCATGCTCCAGTTCCTTGATCGCCGCCGTGAGGCTCGGCTGCGCAATATAAAGTTTTTTTGCCGCCCCGCTGATGGTTCCGGCTGCCGCCACCTCCACCACGTATTTTAACTGAAGTAATGTCATGCCCTGTTCTCCATTCTTACTGATTTTCTGTCATTTCTTTCTGAACCGCATCTGCCACAAAATTACATCAGGCTCAAATCCGCCTCTAACGCACTTAGTCCACAAATTTTTCCGTCTCTTTCAGACGAACCAGTGCTCTCGCCATCGCCGCACGGGTGCTGTAATACTCGGAAATACTCTGTTTCTGGCGCAGACGCTCTTTCGCACGCTCTAATGCCTCCTGCGCCCGGATCCGGTCGATCTCCTCCGGTTTCTCGATCGTATCTGCCAGCAACATAACACGGTTGTTGGCGATCTCACAGAAGCCCTGCCCGACGACTGCCGCCTCCCACGGACCGTCCTCTGTCACCTGGAAACGCATTTCTCCCGCTTTGACTGCCACGATCTCGCTCTCATGGTGCGCCATGACAGCCATCTCACCGTCCACCGCCGGAAGGATCAGACAGTGGCAGACTCCCTCATAGAATGTCCGGTTGCTGGATATGATTTTTACATGAAAATCTGCCATCCGTTCCTACGCCTCCTGTTTCTCTAAAGCCTTCGCCTTTGCCACTACATCCTCGATCGTTCCGACATTGAAGAATGCTGCCTCCGGGTACGCATCCATCTCACCATCCAGAATTGCCTTAAAGCCCTTGACGGTATCCTTTAACGGCACATACTTGCCCGGTACACCGGTAAAGTTCTCCGCCACGTGGAACGGCTGGGATAAGAAACGCTGTATCTTTCTTGCGCGGCCGACGGTCAGCTTATCTTCCTCAGACAACTCGTCCATACCCAGAATTGCAATGATATCCTGCAATTCCTTGTATTTCTGTAAAATCTCCTGCACCCGTCTGGCCGTCTCATAGTGTTCTTCTCCGACCACATCCGGTTCCAGAATACGGGACGAGGATTCCAGCGGATCGACCGCCGGGTAGATACCCTGTTCTACGATCTTTCTGGAAAGAACCGTAGTCGCATCCAGATGGGTAAAGGTAGTCGCCGGTGCCGGATCGGTTAAATCATCCGCCGGTACATAGACTGCCTGGATTGAAGTGACCGAACCATCTTTCGTCGAGGCAATCCGCTCCTGCAGCTCGCCCATCTCATTCGCTAACGTTGGCTGATAACCAACCGCCGACGGCATACGCCCAAGCAGCGCTGAAACCTCCGAACCTGCCTGTACGTAACGGAAAATATTATCAATAAATAGTAACACATTCCGGTGCATTTTGTCACGGAAATATTCTGCCATCGTAAGCCCGGTCTCTGCAACTCTCATACGAGCTCCCGGCGGCTCGTTCATCTGTCCAAACACGAGCGCTGTCTTTTCCAGAACACCGGATGCCTTCATCTCACTCCAGAGGTCATTGCCCTCACGGGAACGCTCACCGACACCCGTAAAGATAGAATAACCGCCCTGCTCCATCGCAATATTCCGGATCAGCTCCTGAATCAGGACTGTTTTTCCGACGCCCGCGCCGCCAAACAGACCGACTTTTCCGCCCTTGGAATATGGCGCCAGAAGGTCAATAACCTTGATGCCCGTCTCCAGAATCTCCGCGACCGGGCTCTGATCCTCAAATGGCGGCGGATCCCGGTGAATACACCAGTGCTCCTCACCATCCAGCTTTTCTCCGCCATCTACCGTCTCACCTAAAACGTTAAACAAACGTCCAAGCGTCTTTTCGCCAACCGGAACGGAAATACCTTCTCCCGTCGGTGTTACCTTCATGTCACGGCTCAAGCCCTCGCTTGCCGACAGCATAATGCAGCGGACGATATTATTTCCCATGTGCTTGGCAGCTTCCATCACACACGTCTTTCCCTGATTTTCTACTGTGAGCGCGTCCCGGATCTCCGGAAGGGGACCGCTCTCAAATTTCACATCGACAACCGGACCGGAAACCTGGACAATCTTGCCTTCCGGCAGGCTGGTTTCGGTCTTTTTTGTCTCTGCCGCCTGTTCTCCCATCACACTCTCATCTCCTCTTCTCGTTCTCGTCTCTGTGCAGCCGCGCCGCCGCATACTTCGGTAATCTCCTGTGTGATCGCCGCCTGCCGCGCCCGGTTGTACATCGTATTCAAATCTTTTAAAAGTGCATCCGCATTATCCGTCGCCGCATCCATCGCCATCATACGGGCATTCTGCTCGCTGCAGAACGACTCAACCAGCGCGCCGTAGATAAATCCGGCTACATAGTTCGGAACGATCGCATTCATCGCTTCCTCCGGCGTTGGCCGGAGGGAAAACTCCTCCAGCCGCACATCGACCGGAATCGCCATTCCGTGCATATCCGGCTTGGTAATCGGAAGCACCCTTTTATCCTTCGCCACACTCTGCATCACATTTTCCATTCTTGTATACAGGACATGGATCTCATCCAAATCACCCGACAAATATCGTTCCAGAAGCATTCCAGCAATCCACCTTGCCCGGTTAAACGTCGGATCCTGCGCCGTATACTGGAAATTTTCTTCAATCGGGATGTGCTGGGAGGCAAAAAACTGCCGCCCCGTCTCACCGATAACAAACAGATGTACCTCGCGGGAAGGATCCTTTAAAAATGTATCCGCCATCTTCATGATGTTATGGTTATAAGCACCCGCCAGTCCTTTATCGCCGGAAATAACCAGCAGCCCCGTTTTCTTCGACTGGTGCCCTTCTTTTTCAAAATAGGGACTTTCCATGTTCGGCAGATGCCTCTGGATACGCCGGATGACATTTTGCAATGCATAGAAATACGGCTCCGTCTCTGCCAGTTCTTTTCTGGCTTTCTTTAATTTCGTCGAAGATATCAGATACATCGCGTTCGTGATCTTGCGCGTATCCTGAATACTCCGGATCCGGTTCTGGATCTCTCTGAGTCCTGCCATCTTCCATCACCGCCTTACTGCTTATCCAGTTTTGCATCCGCTGTGGCTGCCTCCAGCGCATTTCCCTGTGCTTTCAGGAATTTTGCCTTGTACTCGCCCACCGCCTTCGCAATCTCGCGCTGGATATCCTCGCTGAGTGTCTTCGTCGTGCGGAGTGCATCGCCCACCTGCGGGTAGGAGCTTCTCATATATTCGTAAAGACCGCCCTGGAATGTCTTCAGCTTTTCCTTCGGAATATCTACCAGCAGATGGCTCGTCGCCGCATACAGAATCACAACCTGTTCTTCCATCGAGAGCGGATGCTCAAGCGGCTGGTTT
>ENA-ORRZ01000330-ORRZ01000330.1-human-gut-metagenome-genome-assembly--contig:-NODE-330-length-45226-cov-23.794116_pt1 | contig 45226 bp, 46 predicted proteins | sample MGYA00242185_ERZ509152 | MGnify/ENA primary metagenome ERZ509152 (study PRJEB26280, sample SAMEA2338668) | human gut metagenome | biome: human gut; feature: human-associated habitat; material: faeces... | reverse complement strand
TCGGGCTCCATGCCGTACATCTCTCCCACCTGCCGAACGGTGATGGCGGACTTGATCTTTTGATATAAACTCAAAATTTCTCCTTTGCTCAAAGGCTTTGGCACGGATCATTTTGATCCCCGCCACGTTCAAGATCACCGGAGTCCCCCAAATGGGAACTTCGGTGAAGCCGGTCTCCCTTGCTGCCTCCCGACAGGAAATCTTTTTGGACTCTGTGTCGGCCCTATGCAGGGCGCTCGCTCCCCCGATGGGAGGTCTTGGCGGTCTGGGCAGTTCGGACGGTCATTCTGTTCTCAAGGTTCTGGTATGAAAGATATTTCAGAGGGCTTTCGCGGGAAGCCCTTAATATGTTCGCTGCTGGGGAGTTAATATGTTTTCTTTCTGTCTATAGGATAGCACCGCAATGGCCGCTGTGCCGTATATCCATAATGTCGGAAAACAGGTGCAGAAACTGCAAAATTCCACGCTTATGGACAGGAACCGCCGGAAGTGGTATACTGTGCAAAAAACATCGGAGGTGCGACCATGAACATCAAGCTGACACTGGGAGAACGGCTCAAAGACCTGCGTGTGGAGCGGAATCTGAAGTTGGAAACGCTGGCAGAGCAGACAGGTCTGTCCAAATCGGCACTGTCGAAGTATGAGAGCGACGATGTGACCGACCTCAGCATTTATGCCGTGACAACGCTGGCTGAGTTCTATGGAGTGACCACGGATTACCTGCTGGGTATGACGGAAAACAAAAAACGCCCAGATGCAGTCCTTTCGGACTTGCATCTGAGCGATGGCGCAGTGGATGTATTAAGAAATGGAAAATTCAATCATCGACTGCTGTGCGAGCTTCTGGAGCATCCCGATTTTGCCCGGTGGATGACCGACCTTGAGATCTGTGTGGACGGGCTGGTCAGTGACCGCATCCGGGACATGAATGCCATGGTAGAAGCCACCAGACAGGAGCTGGAAAAGCGATACCATGCCGATACAGAGGACCTGACCATGCGGACGCTGAAAGCGGCGCAGATCAAAGCGGCACATGGAACCGATAAGACCACATCGGACGGCGCAGCGATCGAGCAAGCAAAAAAGCAGCTTGAAAATGCGCAGAAGTTTGAAGGTTCTCCGTTGGAAAAGAAGATGAATGTCCTGATGGGACAGATCGGCATCGACTATTCCAAGCTGACGAAAGAAGAACAGATGACCCTGCTGCGGGTGTTCAACAAATCCTCCATGCTGAAGCACCGCACAAAGGCAGGGATGCGGGGCAAGCACAGACGCTGATCATTTGCCCTGCGGCTTATAAGGGAAAACACTGCTGCGGCAGGAAGGGGAACGTACACCATTGGTTCCTCTGTAAGCCTGCGCTGGGTGGCAGAGACCGTCAACAGCCACGCCCATCCGCGCATCCTTCTGCCACAGAACAGGTGCTTGCCGGAACCGCTCGCAGCCCCTTTTCCGCGTCAGCCGGAACCAAGGTGTAACACACTAGACTTTGCAGGCAAAGTCGTGTGCCAACGAGCGTTCCGCCGCTCTTTGGATTCTTCCCGGCAGGGCACTGGAAAATGGGGTGCCCTGATGAAAACGGTGGATGGTACACATTCACAAACCCCGAAAGGTGTGTTATTATAGTACCATCAACAAATGGAAGGGAGGGCGGCGGATGTTCAGCATTGCAGGAATTGACCTGTTGGAGCAGGAACTTTTGGACCATGAACGCACCCTCCTTGAGATTTTGCTTCAGGACAAAACCACCAAGAAAAACATCATCTGGGCAACCGATGATTACGCTGAACTGGGCGAACAATACAGCTTCAAAAAAGAGATTCTGCCGGAACTGGTTACAGGCGAACAGGATAGCCTGATCCAGCCCAGAGTAGAAAAAGCACTGGAGCACCAGACCAACCGCACCCGTGACAAAGCCGAGGTGTTTACCCCCAGTTGAAGCTGCAATGCGCAGAACAATCTGGTGGATGAGCAGTGGTTCGGACGGAAGAATGTTTTCAACATCCAGAAGGAGATGTCGTGGAAAGCTACGGCCGACAAAATTGCCTTCCCGGATGATCGTCAGCGCACATGGCAGAAATATGTGGATGCACAGCGGCTGGAAATCTCCTGCGGTGAGGCTCCCTATCTCGTGAGCCGTTACGACACCGTAACGGGCGAAACGATTCCCATTTCCCAGCGCATTGGTCTGCTGGACCGCAAGCTGCGTGTTGTGAGTGAAAACACGACCACCGAAGAAGAGTGGTTCACATGGACAAAGCGGGCGTTTCAGAGTGTGTACGGTTTTGAGTATCAGGGCGACAGCCTGCTGCTGGCACGGGAAAACCTGTTTGCAAATTGAAAACTATTAGACAATTGGATTACATGGGAGGTACTGTAAAAGTGGACGAGATAAAAGAAATAAACTTTAATGAAACGGGAGATATTATTGACACACTCTCAGGAATAAGTTTGAAGGATACCCCAGAAGAAAGGGTTCGTCAAAGATTTATTGGGATTCTTCAGACAGACTATGGCTATCCAAAGGCAAATATTGCAAGAGAGGTTCCGGTTCAGCAAGGTTCAAAAATTTTATTATCGACTGATGAAGCTGAAATTCGTGCAGATATTGTTGTTTACGCGAATAAAAAAGCATGTCTAGAAAGAGATCAAGGGAATATTCTTTTTGTTGTTGAGTGCAAAAAGCCTACGGTAACAGAGGGATATACTCAATTAGTATCTTATATCTACAACACCTCTGCAATTGGCGGCGTCTGGACGAATGGAGAGGGAATGTATGTCTATAAGAAGCGAAACGGAGGTGAAATTGGTTTAGATGAGATACTTACTCTGCCACGTTATAGAGAAGGTTGGAGTGGAGGCGATTCTATTCCTAGTAAGAGTAGTCTGCCAAGGCCTCATAATGTAAGGTTTCTTCTTTCGGCCTGTCATAATAAGCTTTACGGTCGAGGCATGGAAAACGAAGATTTTGACCTTGCAATGGACATGGTTAGGATACTTTTGGCAAAAATTCAGGATGAAACTGCACCAGGTGATTTTCCCCGTTTTTGGATAACTGAGCGAGACTTTCAAACGGCTGAAGGTAGAAAACATGCGGCTACAGAGATTCAGAAATTATTTAGAGAATATGCCAATCAATTTCCAGATGTGTTTGATCCATATGAAAAAATACAGGTGGGTGATGATTGTATTGCAGAAGCTGTAGGCGTATTGAAAAATTGGAGCCTAGCCGCACGAAATGATGATGCAGATGATTGGGATTTAATGGGTGAAACATATGAACAGTTTACACACATAAACCTAAAAAGACAACAAGGGCAGTTCTTTACAAACCGCTTAGTAATAGATATGATGGTAAAGATACTGGATCCTGAAATCGGGGAGCACACATTAGATCCTGCGGGTGGGAGCGGCGGCTTTGCCACTGGAATATTCCGTTATTTGAGAAGAAAAGTTATTTCAAGAACTACTCCGAACTCTCCTGCAAGAGATCGTCAGCTGAATATTATTAAAGATAGCGTCTATCTTGTTGAGATTGCGGCGAGGCTTGTTAAAATTGCCAAATGCGCAATGCTTTTAACGGGTGATGGACAGTCAGGCATGACAAGAGGAAATTCGCTTGATCTATATGAAAACTTAGATCCTTGGATTGTATCAAGATGTATAAAGGGCAAAAGCAATGCACCGTCAGTAATTGCTACAAACCCTCCATTTTCCGGACAAAAGATCGAATCACAGATTTCTGATAGATCCATCTTGAAGCAGTTTGAATTTGGACATAGCTTTCGTAAAGATGACAATGGAAATTTCGTTTTTTCTCATGCAGACAATGATATTCTTATACATCAGGCACCGGAGTTGCTCTTCCTTGAAAGATGCATAGATTGGCTTAAACCCGGTGGAAGAATAGGAATAGTCTTGCCCAAAGGAATTCTGGACAATATTAGTTATGAGGCATATCGAAACTGGATTTTTAGACATTGTGAACTTATGGGAGTAATTACTCTTCATAAAGATACCTTTCAACCGGATACCGGAGTTCGGACATGCATTCTAATCTTGCACAAGCCAGATACTGGAAAAACGCCAAAAAGTGATTATAGTATTTTTATGGCAATGTCTCAACGGATTGGACAGGATTCAAAGGGAAACTCTGTTTTTGTTCTTGACGGCAATGGAAATAGCACAGGCGTTTTAAATCATGACTTGAATGATATTGCTGACGCATTTGTTGACTTCAGAAATGGAAGAGAGCACAAAAAATCGGAATATATCTTTACGATAAATAAGAGCCAGATCAAAGACCATATTAATATAAATCCACAGCATTATTCGCCGAAACTTAATACCGCACTAGACAATGTTCTGGCGTTTGACAATAAAGAAAATTGGGCGACAACAACAGTGGGACAATTAGAAGCAGGAATTCGGATTTATATCGGTCCTCGTTGGAACTCGTCAACAGTAAAAGTGGACAACCCAGCAGAAACTAGTACACTGGTGCCATACTTGACGGCGAATGCAGCGTTGGAACTGAGACGCTTTACCATAAAATGGCTTGACCCGAGTAAAGCAAATTTTCATCAAAAACAGTGCATGGAAATGCTTAAAGTGAAAGAGGGTGATATTTTAATTTCACGATCTGGAACTATTGGAAAAGTAACATATGCGACAAAGGATCTGGCAGAAAACTATATAGTAAGCGATGACCTTGTAAGAGTCCGAGTGAAAGATCCTAATCTGAGAGCGTATCTCGTAGCCTATTTCACTTCTTCTACAGCGTTATCGTTAATGCTACTTGACGAATATGGTTCTGTTCAACAACATTTACAACCGCGGCATATACAGGAAATGCTTATTCCAGTTCCATCGGATTGGAACTATGCAAAAAATATTATCGACGCTGGAAATGAATTTATCCACGCGATGGAGTGTATGTCTGTGGCAGATAAAATGGTTCGAGAAGATGGACTTGATGCAATGTTAGAAAATGAAGTGGCTGAATAAAGGAATATATGCATAGACAATAGTACGAGCGGTAAGGCTGCCTAATAAATCATTGCAATGGAGGATACAAAATATCGCCCACCGAGCGTGTGAAGCGCATTGCCGAGATCTTCAGCCACTTCCGCAACCCCGACAAGGAAACCGTTCTGACCCCGTGGCGGGTGGTGAACCTTCATCTGAGCAACATGGTGGGCGGCTACTGCTTCCTCAACGAGCAGTTTGATCTGCAGGAGGTTCTGGAAGAGCCTCGTCTGGTGGATCAGGGACAGGTCACGGAGGACGTCTTCCTCAACCCGGAGGCACGGATTCTGGAAATGAACTCCAAATCCGGCCTGTATCCCCTGTATATGGCATACAGCCTGTACGCCATGAAGCTGCCCGGCCCGGAGGACAAGCTACCCTTGGAGCAGACACAGGCTCTCTGGCAGGAAACCGTGGAGCAGCAAATTTTCGTTCTGTGCAAGACCCGGATGGCAGAAAGCATCACCCGGCGGACGCTGGTGGGCTATCAGGATTGGACGGTCAACACCACCTACATTCCGCACCTGCTGGAACGGATGGAAAAAGACCCGCAGCGTCTGGCAAAGAAGCTGCAGCGAACCGATACATGGGGAAAGGAGGGACAGCCCATGAAATTTGATGCCATTGTGGGCAATCCGCCGTATCAGGAGATGGATGGCGGCAACAATGCGAGTGCATCACCTGTTTATGATTTATTTGTTCGAGAAGCAATCGGTATGAATCCTCACTATGTGTCGATGATTATTCCAGCTCGTTGGTATTCAGGCGGTAAAGGACTGGACCAATTTCGAACTGATATGCTGAATGATACCCATTTGTCCAAAATTGTTGATTTCACAAGTTCAACTGATTTGTTCCCAACGGTAGATATTGCAGGTGGTCTTTGCTATTTTCTGTGGGATAATAGCCATGATGGAAAATGTGCTTTTACAAATTATCGAAATGGCGTGGAATCTACAGCTACAAAGCACTTGAATGAGCATGGAACTCTTATTCGATACCCAATGGCAGATTCAATCGTTCATAAAGTTCTGGCGCATAACGAAGAAAAACTTTCTTCAATGGTGTCCAGCCGTAAACCATTTGGATTGGCAACGAATGTGGCTCCGTTTGAAGAAGGCGATTTGACGCTTCGCTACAATAAAGGCACTGGAAAATATCTGCGGAGTATGGTCAATATTGGCGTGGAACTGATTGATAAGTGGAAAGTTATGATTTCTTACTTGAGTGCAGAACACGCTGGACAGCCTGACAAAAATGGAATGTTTAGGGTCCTTTCCACCACAGAGATTTTGCCGCCGGAATCTATCTGCACAGAAACTTATTTGATTGCAGGTGCATTTGATACTGAAGTGGAAGCAATCAACTATTACAATTATCTTCGGACGCGGTTTGTCCGTTTTCTGCTTTCTCTGATTGCTGTTTCCCAGCATATCACAAGGGCAAGTTTTGACTTTGTTCCGGTGCAGGACTTTACGGGAGAATGGACGGACGAAAAGCTGTACAAGAAGTATGAGCTGACGGAAGACGAGATTGCGTTTATTGAGAGTACGATTAGAGTGATGGAGTAAATATAGAGGAATCTTATGCACGTTCGACCGCAGATTGTTTATAAGTATAAATCAATATCTACACAGACTGACTTTAATCGTGTGGTAGATATTATAAAAAGTAATCGTATTTATTTGCCAAAGCCTTCTATGCTGAATGACCCCATGGAAGCAAATGCCTTACAAGTGTATTTGGGTTGTATGGGGGCTGGATATACGCTTGCTTGTGGAAAAATACATCCAATTGTGGAAGATAGGCAAAATCAGTACAGAGTTCTCTCTGTTTCTGCAATTCCAAACTCTCCTATTATGTGGGCGCATTACGCGAGTGGCTATTCTGGCTGTTGCTTGATTTATTCAACAGAAAAAACTTTTTCTGAAATAAAGCCTGTGATTTATACAGATATTACATTTGATTTGTTTGACATAGATTTTATGGATGATGAAATGTCAGAAGCGATTGAAGAATCGCTCTGCTTTAAGCATAAAGATTGGGCATATGAAAATGAATGGCGGTTAATTCAAAATGAAGATGCCGGATTTTTGAATTATGAAGCGTCAGAATTGGTTGGAATTATTATCGGCGAGAATATGAGCTTGGATAAACGAAAGGTGCTGGTCAAGCTCTGCAAGGATAAAAACATCCCTTGTTTTCGCACCTATACGATGAAAAGCTGGAATGAAATTGCCTTTGCTCCGTATGATTTCATTGAATCACTGGGCGGAGAAGAGTACGAATATATTACGCCGGGAGAAATGGAACAGTATATTAAAGAAGGACTGGAAAATGGAAGATGTTCCAATAATGAAAGAATGATTTTCAGTGCGTTAAATGAAAAAATATTACGAAAAAAGCATTATAAACTGGATTTCTGAAATGTAGGGAGAACGAAAATGAAACCTGTTGAAGCAGGGTTTAATTGGGGAATGTTTTGGCAAGCTGCAAGCGCGATTGCCACTGCTTTTGCTGCAATTATAGCACTTTGGCAAACAAGGTATCAAAATCGTAAAAAGGTTAAGATTACATTCAACGAAAGCGTTATTTATGCGTTTGGTGGTTCTTTGGAACTTGCGGATAAATGCCAGTATGTATCGCTCGATGTTGTAAATACTGGAAACCGAAAAATCATTATCAGCAGTTATGGTATAAAACTTCCAGATGGTTATAAATGGGTTATACTCCAAGAGCCAACACCAGCAGGAATTACTAAGCTCCCGGCAGAACTAGATATAGAACAATGCGTTTCCTTCGCGTGGAAAAAAGATAAGTTTATAATGCAACTTCAAAATTTGAGTAATTATCCAAGAGATAAAAAAATTCCGTTCTTTGTTCAAGATACGGCTGGAACGTACTATATATTCAAATCACCCAAAACCATTCAGCAATATTTAGATGAAGCTGAAAAGCACAATAAAAAAGAGGGGAGGCCCCAACCATGACCGAACAAGCACTCCGCAAAATGATTGCTGCCGGTGAAAGTACCCGGCAGGAGTTTAAGTCGTGGGTGAAGTGCAAGGACTACCGGCAGAGGAAAGAGCTTGCGGTGAAAAGTGCGGTTGCGCTGGCAAACACAAAGGGCGGCGTTCTGCTGTTTGGCGTGGAAGATGACGGCACCATTACGGGCTGCCCTAAAAGCGACCCGCAGGCACTGATGGAAGCCATCTACGATATGACCCGGCCCAGCCTGTTTACCGAAATCGAGCCGGTGGAAACCTCTGACGGTGTGGTGCTGGTGGTATCGGTGGAGAAATCCAATTCTCGTGTTGCAACTACCAGCGGAATCTATTATAAACGGCTTGGAAATAAAACAAAGCCCGACTACCCGGCAAACGATGTGTACTCCCCTGCCGATAACCCGGATTTTTCGGCAAAGATCGTGGAGGGGGCAACCGAAAGCGACATTGACCTGCTGGAAGTGTACCGCCTGAAAGAGAAGCTGCGGATTCGGGATGCAGGCTCTGCCCTGCCGGACTTGGCAGATACCACCTTTCTGGACAACCTGAATCTGATCCGAATGGACAAGGACGAAGTGCGTGTAACGGTGGCAGGGCTGCTGTTTGTGGGCAAGGCGGCTTCCATTGCACGGTTGCTGCCGCAGGCAGAGGTGATCTACCTCCATTACAGCGACGAAGCGCAGACGGAATACGACAACCGCATGGATATGCAGGAGCCGGTGATCTCGATTCTGGATAAGCTGACCGAGCGCATCCGCACCTATAACCGCCTGACCAATGTGCAGGTGGGGCTGTTCCGGCTGGAAGTGTACGATTTCTCCGAAGCGGTTTTTCAGGAGGCTTTGCTGAATGCGCTGGCGCACCGCTCCTATGAGGACATGGCACCGATCTACGTCAAGCACTACCCCACAAAGATCGTGATTGAGAACCCCGGCGGCTTTCCGGGGGACATCAACGAAAGCAACATCATCACCCACCAGTCCATTCCCCGGAATAAGCTGGTCGCCATGACCCTTCAGCACCTGAAGTATGTGCAGCGTTCCGGGCAGGGCGTGGATATTATGTTCCAGAGTATGCTTACCGAGGGCAAACCCTACCCGGAGTACGCCAGCACGCCAAACTCCGTGCGGCTGACCCTTCGCAGCACGATGGAGAATCAGAGCTTCGTGCGTTTTATCGCAGAGACGCAGGATAAGCGTTCCAAGATGTTCACGCTGTCGGAGCTGATGATTCTGCACTACCTGCGGGAGCATCAGAAAATCACCCTGAAGCAGGCGGCAAAGACGATTCAGGAAACCGACGACAATGCCCACAAGGTTCTGAACGCTCTCCGGGACGAGGGGCTTCTGGAACTCAACGGCAAGACCTATATGCTGTCCCTCAAGGTCTACGAAACGGTGAAAACCGATGTGGCCTATGTGCAGGACAAGACGGTCAGCCAGATTCAGGCAAAGGATCGGATTCTTGAATATCTGAAGCATAAGCCGTCGATTACGAATCAGAAAGCACAAGAGCTGTGTGGGTTTAATAAGAATCAAACCTATTATATCCTGCACCAGATGTGCAAGGACGGCATCTTGCAGCCTGATGGCGTAGGCCGAGGAACGAAGTACAAAAGCGTGAAGTGAAAATTTACGCTGACTTTTACGCTGAAAGTTTGATTTGAGCTGAATTTACGCTGACTTTCCGGGATTTACGCTGAAAATACGCTGACTTGGTATGGTTTGCGCTGAATTTGCGCTGAGAAACGCGCGCCGCGCGATTAGCGATTTTGCCGCGCGTTTTCTGCGGCTCAGTCTTCCAACCTGCCGTGGTCACACCCCAGCGACAGGTAGTGCTCCATCTCCCCTCTCAGCACCATCTGTGCATACTCCAAGGGCTTGTTATAGAGCAGCCAGTCCAGTTCTGCCCGCTGTGCCGGGGTGTTGCCGTACTCGTCCTCCACAGCGATGCAGTCAATGGCAAGGGTGGTGCCATCTGCGAACCGGGCTTCCACCCAGTTGGTGTCCATGTTGTAGCGGCAGGAAAGCAATTTTGTCATAATAGTATCCTCCAAGACTTGATTTTTGGTGTGTGGTCACTCGAACCAATGCCGTCAAGTCGTTGTCGGATAAATCGATTTTTCATTTGCCTGAGAGTAAGTGCACGGTTTCTGCACGGTTTTTGCACGGCTTCAAAACGTGCAAAGGGTGCAAATCGTTGCAAAATCGGACAAAGGGTGCAGAAACTCGAAGTTCAAAACCTGCGATGCATCGCTGAGAAATGACGTTAAAACGTAACTTCCAAAAATTGAGGGAATCGCCCGGCGTGCGCTACGAATCAGTAGGCCGGGGGTTCGAGTCCCTTCCATCGCACCAAACAATGAAAATCCGAACCTTTTCTCGATAGGAGAAGGGTTCGGATTTTTCGTTTTCTTCGGAAACGAGAACAATGGTTCTTCCCTGACGGCTGTGTGTCCAAAACCTTATCAGAAGAAAGACCGTATCACGAAGGTCACAACTGTAAGAGTGCCGTAAGGCAGAAAGGACACGATTATGAAGTACAATGCAAGAGCTTGCCATTATAACATGGACACCGGGTGCGTAGAGCTGCTGCTCCGGGATGGGAGAAAAATCTCCATCGACTGCACTGGGGTCGAGGATACACTGGACGTGACCATGGCGCAGAGGTCGGAGTTGGATTATCTCATCTATAATGACCCACTGGGCTATGCCGATTTGATCCTGAATGGTGACCCAGAGGAATATTTGAAGAATGTGACCGGGAGCCATGGATTAGAGGATTGATCGTTTAGAGATCAACTCGATATAAGGAACAAGCCCACAGGTCTGCCGTATTTTATATGCGGTCTATCCTGTGGGCTTGTTTGCTATTATCGACTCATGATTGAATTTGAAATTTCAAGCACGACCGTATCATATTTGTAGGTGGCAACAATCATCGGCAGGCTTTCCAGCCTTCAAAACCTATGCACACGTCTGATTTTCGTACCGTTTGAGCCAGAGAAAAAAGCTGATGTTTAATAAGATGCCCACTGCGGTGGAGGTGGGTGCGGACAGACCAATCATCGTCAGGCTGGCGTTGGGCTGGATACTCATAATATACGCCATGGGGAGACGCACCAGCAGAGTCTGCACCAGCCCCTGTACCATGACCCAGAGCGTTTTGTCGTTGCCATTGAAGTAGCCTACCATGCTGAACAGGATGGCAGTGGCGATGGTCTCGGGCGCAAAGCCCATGAGGTAGGCGTAGCCGTTGGCAATGACAGAGGCATCTGCCGTAAAAAGGCTGGAGAGAACGTCACCCTTGCACCACACCAGTGCAAATACGACGCAGCCGAACACCAGACCGATGCCAATGCCGGTGAACATGGACTGCTCGGCGCGTTTTTTGTTGCCGGCACCCACGTTCTGCGACACAAAGGACGCCATGGACTGCATCAGAGAACTGGGGATCAGCATGGCAAAATTAACGATCTTGCACGCCACACCGTAGCCGGAAGATGCCTCCAGCCCCAACCGGTTGACGAAGGCGCAGAGCGCCAGAAAGGAAAGCTGGGTCAAAAACTCCTGCAAAGCCAGCGGCAGACCGATGCCCAGAAATTTTTTGCACTGGGGGTTCAGCTTGAAATCAGAGCGATGGATTTTGAAGGGCAGCTCCTTCTTCAGCAGCATTGCGATTGCACAGATTACGCTGACGGCTTGTGCTGCTACCGTAGCAATGGCGGCACCGGCAGCATCCAGATGAAAACCAGCCACCAGCACCAGATCGCCAATAACATTCACAATGCACGCCACCAGTACAAAGATCAGCGGAGAGCGGCTGTCGCCCAGACCGCGGAAAAGAGCCGAGAGCATATTATAGGCTACAATAAAGAAGATGCCGCTGCCGCAAATGCGCACATAGCTGGCGGTCAGGTCTAGGGCTTCGGCAGGAGCCTGCATCAGACTGGAAATAAGCCGTGCAAAAAACACCAGCACCACGAACAGTGCAGCTGCCAGAAGGGTGAACACAATAGCTGCCCCGCCAATGACTTGCCCGATGTACTGCGGTCGTTTTTCGCCCAGATAGCGGGCAATGAGCACTGTGACGCCCATGGCAAGCTGGGTGACAACAAAGGTGACGAGATTGAGTACCTGGCTACCAGTAGAAACCGCAGACAAGCCTGAAGTGGAGCCAAAGCGCCCCACTACCAGAAGGTCTACTGCGCCGTAAGCGGCCTGCAGCACCAGCGCACCCAGAATGGGCAGCATGAAAAAAGCGAGCTTTGGCAAAATGCGGCCTTGGGTAAAATCGGTCTTATCGTTTTTCAAGAGAATCTTTCCTTTCGCGCATAATAGCATAGAATTTTTCCAGCGTTTGGATGGTGCACGCTGCATCCTCCTCGGAAATGCTGTCCAGATACGGGAGCAGTTGCGAGAAGTAGTCCGTATTGTACTTCTGGGAAAGCGCTTGCCCGCTCTCGGTGAGAAACAGATAGGTCACGCGGCCATCTTCAGCGGATACCTGTTTTCTCAGATACCCTTTGTGCTCCATCTCTTTTACGGTACGGGTCACACCGGGGCGGGGCAGGTTCAGTGTATCGCTGAGATCAGAGATCTTCGGCTGGATGCCACGGGTCTGCAATTTCTGAATAACATCCAGACACTGGATATAAGAGGATGTCACACCCTCCGGCAGGGCAGGCAGCATCTCCCGTGCCCGCTTTGCCAGATAGCAGGCATCCAGCAGCTGCTTGATCAGTTCGATGGTCATAATGAAATTCCTCTCCAAACGATTATCAAAGATAATTAACATTGATAATTATACAGAACTGCCCGGGAATGTCAAGTCTTTTTAAAAAATCGGAGATGTCGGCAGCTTTGAGGCAGCTGCTTCCGGCATACCATTCTTGAGAGTGTTTGAGCGAATACAGTCTGAACCATGGATTAGAAGATCAAATACAAAACAAAAACAGGGTGCGCCCCTGCGGACGCACCCTGCCATCGCAATTCACGATTTGATTCGTTGGCAACAACCGTGAATTGCATATCGCAAACAAGTTGTTGAGAATTGCACTGCTTGTAAAACTTGCGATTAAAGCCACAGACAATAGCGATATGTACAGCAGGGAGTTCCCCACCGGAGGGAACTTCCTGTTTTTCTTTGCCAGAGATATGAGCCTGTTCCGCCTGCCACGCAGCAAACTCCCGCTGGCCTTCCTCGCTGTTCCAGCAGGCAAGGATGGCTGGGTAGAATGCCCGCGCCAGACGTTCGATGGCTTCATTGGGATACGGGGAAATATTTGTGGACTTTTTCTTTTGCTTCAAACGCACACTCCTTTGGACTTCCGTTGACAGCATACATTGTGCCTGATGTTATGCTGTCTGCGCATCTTCTGCAAGCGCAGATTCCAGAAAAGCAAGGTATTCCTTGTGCTTGTGGATGATTTCGAGAATGACTTCCCGCTGCGCCGTGTCCGGCATGATCTTCAGCTGATAGTCAAACTCTGTACGGAAACGAGTCGTGATATTTTCCAATGCCACATACTCGTACCGCACGTCTTTCGGGTAAGCATCGCTGTCATAGACCGATTCGATTTTCAGCATCGGCATATAGGGCGCTTTCCTCGGCTCTGGGGCGGCTCCGTTTGTGTTCGGCTTCGGCTCGACTTTCCGTTCCGGGTACAGAATTTCATCCACGATTTTCTGCCGGTCGATATAGTCTGCCTTGGCAAGACGGTGCAAATCGGCATCACGGATTTTCGTCTGCCCGGACAGAATTTTCTCCTGCATACCGGGCACCAGTTCTTCCATGATCTCCACGCCCTTCATAAACTTTTCGGAGCGGGAAACGTAGGATTCACTGACATGGTGCTGCTCTGCAATCTTCCTGCGGATGCTTGTTTCAGAGCTGACAGGAGGAATTGTGTCATTTTGACACAATTCCTCCTGAACCGTTTCCTGCGTGGCTGTCGTGTACTGATTGTTGCCGTTTCCACCGGGCTTCCGATGCTCGATGCTGTACTGTTTTCCAACGAGAAACTTCTTCTGCTCCGGCGTGAGGTTTCGCCGTCCCAACTGATTCCGGCAAATCCACGCAATGGCTTCTTCGCGGTTCTCGAATCGGAGCGGCATGGTGGAGAAATAAATCTCCGGGTGCTTTTGGAGGATGGCATAACGATTGTGACCGTCAACGAGGGTATTGTTCCATACAATCAAAGGGGAGAGCAGCTTGCCTTCCTTGAGGATATTTTCTTCAAGCTGCTTAAATTCATCATTGGTCAGAGGGGGAATCTGGGACTGGAACTCCGGGTCGATTTTCAGATTGATCATACGCACACTCCTTTATCTCTCCTGCTGCGCCGGCTCTTCCTCCCGGAAAAAGGACGCAACATTCTGCTTTGCGGTTTTCAGTTTGAGCAGTTCGGACTTGGCTTCCTTGTACTGCTCGTAGAACTTTGCCTTTTCGGATGCAAGCTGCGTATACTCGGCTTCCAGTTTCTTCGGGCTGGGCAGCTTGGTGATATCATTTGCCTTGAAATAGGCTGCTGCCGCCCGGTACCCTGTCAGCTCTGCACGGTGCTGTTCTTCAAAGGCTGCGGAGCAATCTTTTTGGTATTTCTATAAATAATAATCAAGAGGGCAACAGCTTCTGTTGTCGCCCTCTTGATTATTATTTATTGTTCCCACGTTTTGGCTTTTTGTCGGACATTTATAATTTGGAGCTGGTATAGAATGCTGGGAATTGCAGAAACCAATGAAAAAATACCCAAGACAATAGAATGCTTGATAATGGCAAACAGTGCAAATAGGAGCAGCAGGAATAGCCATGGGTTACGCAAATTGCGGTAGTATTTTTCTTTATCGGCATAAGAAGTATGAAGTTCAAAAGGCTTTCCGTCGTTTGATTTTTCTACAATCAATAGTTCCCTGTTAAAAGTTGTTGCGTTTGTTGCAATACAACCGCCCATTTCCGCCCATGGACGCAATCGAACTTTTCCGACAGAATAGTTTAGATTGATATTTTTGAAAAATACCTTGTAGCCCATATCCTCCAAAAAATCAGCGTAGTCCGTTGCATTCTCTTTTGATTTTTCTCCGATAAACTCTACACAATAGGTCACTTCATCAGGACTGCATTCTTCAAATTCATAGAGCACCCTCCCTGTCCGGACAAGTCGATAGCCTTTTTCGGACATTTTGTTTAACCATTTTGCCTGTGCATTTAGCAATCCACCAAAGAAGCGATAACATTTTTTACTCATACTGCACCTCCAATAATTTCACTTGCAATGCTTACAAGTTCGTTTAGTCTTGCAAGCTCCTTTTCTGCAATTTCTTTTCCCTGTGCTGTAATGTGGTATTCTTTTTTTCTTCCCTCACTATCGCCATAAGGTTCAATCCACTTCTTGTCCTGCAAAGAGTTTAATGCTCCATATAAAGTGCCTGCGCCTAGGGAAAGCCGTCCGTATGTTTTTTCTTCAATAAACTGCATAACAGCGTATCCGTGTTTTGGCGTATAAAGAGAAAGCAAAATATAAAAGGTGACTTCTGTAAGCGCACCACCTTTTGCATTATCGCGCATGGTTTGCCTCCTTGTTACGGTTACTGTAATAAATATATCACTAACCGTAATATTCGTCAAGCAGATTCAGGAAAATTATATAATGGGTGTGTGAAAGAAGAACAGTCTGCTCTCTATTTGTTTTGTTGTTCGGCGTGTCGTGGCGCTGGGAATTGCTAGGGGTCAGTTGAACATTCGTTTTGGTCATTGTACCTCCTGTCTGTTCGATAGCTCCTCGGTGAAGCTATGTAAGCACGACACGCCGTTGCTGTTTGCACCGTCAGGTGCGAACCATGAGCAGGGTTTGGGGTGGGACCGCGTTTGCGAAGCGCAGCGCAGCAATGAAAGCCCCAGTGGGGCTTTTAAGCGGCAGCGCGGTCTGCGACAGCAGATGGAGGGGCGTTGCCCCGACAAGCGCTACCCCAACAAGATCACTTCGGAAATGCAGACGCATTGCAGAAGTGAAGTCCCGGATGGACAGGAAATTTTCAAGAATTGAAAATTTGTGGCCACGGGACGGTTCTTGCCCTCTACCGCTGCGCTCAAAACTCATTTTCAACAAATGTTTCCGAATTGTTAAGGCGTAAAAAATAAGTAGAGAGTTCCGCTGCTCGTGTATGTTGATCGCCGTTTGCTCCGAACGAAGTTCCTGCCCCTGTTTGTGCAGCGGCGTTGACGAAAAGTCGGTATCACGTCCGGTCGGCTCATGAAATTTTCAAGGTGCAATCTTCCCTGAAAAAGAAAAATACCGCCCACGCAGTACAGGCGAAGAATTTTGTCGGGATGAAACGGCGGCAAAATGATCGGGTGTGTTGCGGGGCGGTAAATTCTTCGTGGATTTTTCCTCACTGAAGTGGTGGATCTCACGGTGATAACCAACCACTTTTGCAGAAGATTTGCAATCAATCTACAAGTTCAGTGGGATTTGTGATAGAGAATATTATGGTCCGTAGAGTACGTCAAGATGATTCCGAAGAAATTATTTATGAATGGAGACAATAGTAAGACTTCTATTATGAATATGATACACTTTACATCATGAAAGAATTTAAGCTGCACAAAGATGATTCAAGCCGATGTGCAATGTGCACAATAAGTTTTCTACAACAAAATACAGATGTGGTCATTTAGCTCTTTTACCAGACAACTTTTTTTGTAAAATAAAAAAATTTGTTGACTTGAAATTGCTTGAAATGTTATCTTGTTGGTAACAAAAGCACGGTGAAGTGCTTGCTACCACACGAAAAGGCAAAACAAAAAAAGGAGAGTAAAATGATGAAAAAGCGTATTGCGGCGTTGGTCACCGCCGGTGTCCTTGCTTTGTCGATGCTTACCGGCTGCGGAAGCAAACAGGAGAGCTGGAAAGTTACCTGCCCGTGGGCACCGTCTGGTGTAGCAGCGATGGTCAGCCAAAAGGCTGCTGCCAAGTCCCCTGATTATTCTGATAATAAAATCACACTGGTTGCTGAAGCCGTCAAGGGCGATGCTGCTACTGTCAACACTTGGGTGTCCAGTACTAAGGCAAATGATAAGGAACTGGTCTTCGCCGGTGAGGGTCTGTTCGCCATTACCGAGACTCTGGATCCGGCCAAGCTGCAGTTCAGCTACGACGATTTCGAGTTCGTGGAGAACTTGTACTCCTCCGTCTTCGTCCTGTCCGCTGATTCTTCACTGAACCTCAAGAATCTGGACGATCTGGAGTCCTATGTCAAGGCAGGCAACCCGGTGTCTGTGGCCGTCAATGGTGCTACCGGCTCTGAAGCTTTCCTTGCAGCGGCTCTGTTCGGCTCTATGGGTGCCGGCGACCAGCTGAAACTGACTCCGTACCAGTCCGCTGCGGAGGCTGCACAGGCTGTGGCAAAGGGCGAGACGAACTTTGCAGTCTCGCATCAGTCCCAGATCCTCGAGACCTACCAGCAGGGCGGCGTTGACGTGGTCTGCGCATTCGACGACAAGGCCATCGAAAACGGCCCCTTCGCAGGCGTTGAGGGCGTTGGCTCCAAGGGCTACCCCTACTTCCGCAACCGCTGCTTCGTCATGGCTCGCAAAGGTACTGACGCCGCAAAGGTTGCCGAGCTGAAAGAGCTGTATGATAAGATCCTCGCCGATGATGAGATGGTCGAGTGGCTGAACGACACCATGCTGCTGGAAGTCGATACCATGACCGAGGACGATGTGAAGGCTCACATTGAGAACGTCAAGAGCATCGTCGAGCAGTATAAGGACATCGTGGCAGGCTGATAAAAAGTCCTCATAGCGACAAAAAGCTGAAGCAGGGGAAGGGGATGACACCGTCCCCTGCTTTTATGGTTCAAAAAAGGAGTGGAAACAGGTGAAAAATCTGATAGAACGCATCGAAACAAGGCTGGACGAATGGGGCGCGAAGCTCGAGGAGAAGAACATCGAGTACCCCGTTGACCTGATCTGCGGCATTCTGTTTCTGGTCATAGGCATCGTGCTGCTGCTCATCATGCCCCAGCAGGTGCAGATCTCAGAAAAGGACGTTGTGAACGGCCGCGCCTTCCCGACGATGCTGGTCTGGCTCATGCTGGCCATGAGCGCCCTTCTGGTGGGCCGGGAGGCATACAATATGGTGATGCACCGTCCGGTCAAAACGAAGACGCTGAATCTTCTGGTGGAAGCAAAAGCTCTGGTCATCGTCCTCATTCTGGTGGTCACCTATCTGCTGGCGGAGATCACAGGTCTGTTCGTGGTGGGTGCCGTGTTCTGCGCGCTGGCCTTCCTGCTGTTTTTCCGCTGCAAGAAGCCCCTCTACTACGCCATCACCGTCTCGATGGCGGTGCTGATCTGGGTCGTGTTCCACTTCGTGCTGAATGTTAGTTTCTGAGGAGGCAGAATATGGGTTTGTTTGACTTTATCGGCCCGGCCTCCGGGCTGCTTTTTACCCTTGAAAATATCATATGGATCAACCTCGGTGTCTTTATCGGCTGCGTATTTGCCGCCATTCCTGGCCTGAGTGTCATCCTCTGCATCATCCTGTTTCTGCCTGTTACCTACACCATGAAGGCCATTCCCGGCATGATGTTCCTTCTGGGTATCTACTGTGCGGGTGGATACGGCGGCTCGGTGTCGGCCATCCTCATCAACACCCCGGGCACGCCCCACGCGGCGGCTACTATGCTGGACGGTCATCCACTGTCCAAGATGGGCCGCACCAAGGCGGCTCTTAAAATCGCGCTGTATGCCTCCACCTTTGGTGGCATCTTCTCTGCACTGGTGCTGCTCTTCCTCGGCCCGCAGGTGGCCAAAATTTCGGCACAGCTGGGCACGGCGGAGTACTTCATGGTCTGCCTGTTCGGCATGACCATCATCGCAGGCGTTTCGGGCAAGAGCCTCGTCAAGGGCATCATCGCCGCTTGCCTCGGCCTGCTCATCTCCTGCGTGGGCGCAGACCCCATGACCAGCTACGACCGCTTTACCTTCGGCGTCCACCGCCTGTATCTGGGCCTCGACCTTGCCGTTACCCTCATCGGCCTGTTCGCACTGGTGGAGATCATCGGCAAGGCGGAGCTGAAGCGGAGCGAGCTGAACCTCCACGCCGGAAAGATCGGAAACGACGACGGCAAGATCACAAAGGATGAGTACAAGCGGATGCTCCGCCCGGTGCTCATCGGCTCTCTCATCGGCTCCTGCGTGGGCATTGTGCCCGGTACGGGCGCTTCGGAAGCCTCTTGGTTCTCCTACAACACTGCAAAGAATATGTCCAAACACCCGGAAGAGTTCGGCCACGGTTCTGTGGAGGGCGTTGCGGCGGCGGAGTCGGCCAACAACGCTGTCTGCGGTGCGACCCTCATCCCCCTGCTGACGCTGGGCATCCCCGGCGACGGCTGCGTGGCCATTATGCTGTCCGCTCTGATGATCAACGGCCTGAACCCCGGCCTCTCGCTCTTTACCACGGATGGTGCGATCATGTACGCCATCATGCTGGGTCTTATCCTTGTGAACATCTTCATGTTCCTGCAGGGCAAGTACCTGACCAGCCTGTTTGCAAAGGTCGTCTCCATCCCCCAGCAGATCCTGACCCCTATCATCGTCATCTTCTGCTTTGCCGGTGCTTACTCGGTGAACAGCAGCTATTTCGACCTGAGCGTTGCGCTGGTGTTCGGCGTGATGGCGTGGTTCATGCGCAAGCTGGAACTGCCCGCTGTCCCTGTGCTGCTGGGTATGGTGCTGGGCAACATGACGGAAACCAACTTCCGCCGCGCCCTGCTCATCTCGGACGGAAGCCCCAGAATCTTCTTCGGCAGCGTGTACTGCTGGATCTTCATTGCGCTGATCGTGGTGGTCATTCTCGGCATCCTGCGCGGCAAGATGAAGGAAGCAAAGAACACCAAAGCAGAACAGTAAAGGAAGGTAAAACCATGGCATATAATATCATTTTCTATTTCAGTGACCAGCAGCGCTGGGACACCTGCGGCTGCTTCGGCCAGCCACTGAATATCACGCCTAATCTGGACAAGCTGGCGGCAGAGGGTGTGAAGTTTGACAATGCCTTTTCGCCTCAGCCGGTGTGCGGCCCCTGCCGTGCGCTGTTCCAGACCGGCAAATATCCCACCGAGACCGGTTGCTTCCGCAATAATCTGATGCTGCCCTCCAACATCAAGACGCTGGGCGAGTACATGGAAAAGGATGCCGGCTACGAGACGGCCTACATCGGCAAGTGGCATCTGGCTTCGGACGGTGAGCTGGAGAAAAAGCCCACCGTTGACCACACCATCACCGCTGTTCCGCTGGAGCTGCGCGGTGGCTATACCGGTTACTGGCGTGCTGCGGATGTGCTGGAGTTCACCTCCCACGGCTACGATGGCTATGTGTTTGATGAGAACAACAACCGCATCGATTTCAAGGGCTACCGTGCCGACTGTATTAACCAGTTTGCGCTGGACTATCTTGACCAGTATGCCGGCGAAAAGCCCTTCTTCATGACCGTGTCGCAGATCGAGCCGCACCATCAGAACGACCATAATCACTACGAAGGCCCCAACGGTTCCAAGCAGCGATTCGCAGATTTTGTTCTGCCGGAAGATCTGAAGGCTCTGGGTGGAAACGCAGCGGAAGAGTACCCGGATTATCTGGGCCAGTGTGCCAGCCTTGATGAAAACCTTGGTAAGCTGGTGTCAAAGCTGAAAGAAAAAGGCCTGTATGATAATACAGTTATCCTCTATGCTTCCGACCATGGCTCTCACTTCAAGACCCGCAACCGTGACGCGCACCTGAACGGCTATGATGATTACAAGCGCTCCTGCCATGACGGTTGCCTGCATGTGCCGCTGGTCATCTGTGGCGGCCCGTTCAAGGGTGGCAAGGAGATCACCGACCTGGTCAGCACCGAAAGCATTCCCAAAACTCTGCTGGCTCTGGCAGGCGTGGATGTCGGTGATAAGATGATCGGTGAAAATCTGCTTGACGTTGTGGAAGAGAAAAACCATAATAGAGTCAATGAGGTCTATGCACAGATTTCGGAAAGCCGTTGCGGACGCTGCATCCGTACTGCAGATTATATGTATTCTGTCTATGCACCCGGCGTCAACGGCGGCGAGGCTGCGGCATCCGATGTTTATGCAGACGACTTCCTTTACGATATGCAGAAAGACCCGTGGCAGCTGAACAATGTGGTCGCGGATCCTGCATATGCTGCGGTCAAGGCGGAACTTCGTGAACGTCTGCTGAACTGGATTCAGCACGCGGAAGGCAGCCGCCCCACTATCACCGACTGAAAAGGAGCGCTTGCCCATGCTCTCGGCTGTTGAGAAAAAATCCGATCAGGTTTATCGCTGGCTTCTGGCTTATATTGACGAAAACAAATTTTCCGGGAACCAGCGTTTGCCTTCGGAAAATGCGCTCTGCCGGAAGCTGGGTGTCAGCCGAGAAACGATACGAGTGGCCATCGACCAGTTGGTAGCAGAAGGACTCGTGTACAAGCTCAAGGGAAGTGGGACTTATTTCCACCGGGAAAAAGTAATGACGCGGGACCTGAACACCGACGATGCGCTCTATAAGATCGGCCTTATTTTGCAGGGACAGGATACCAGCGCCAACTCAGGCCTCATCGAAGGGGTGCGCAGCATCCTGACGCAGGAGCAGGTTGACCTCCATGTATTTCTGACCGATAACAAATTCTGCAACGAACGCCGTTGTCTGGAGACTGTGGTACATCAGAATTTTCACGGTTTCATCGTGGATGGTGTCAAATCGAGCATCCTCAGCCCAAATCTTGACTGCTACAAGGAGCTTTACCGACGTAAGATCCCGGTGATATTCTACAACAACTTCTATCGGAACTTGCGCTGCCCCCGCGTAACGATCAATGACATCGAATGTGCCCATCAGCTGATAGGACGCCTGATGGATGCCGGACACAGCCACATTGCAGGCATCTTCGTGTACGACAACTACCAGAGCGTAGAAAAGTTTCAAGGCATGGCGGAAGCGATGCGAAATCGTGGTTTGGAACTGAACGATGATTACATCAAGTGGTGTATTTCGGACGAAGCCCACAACGAAAGCTATGTCCGTTCCATTGAAAGATTTCTGAAGAGCATCCCTAAATGCACCGCTATCGTCTGCTGCAACTACATCATCTATCGGCTGGTCATGAAAACCCTGCAGAAAATGGGGAAGACTGTACCCGAAGATTATTCGCTGGTCTGTTTTGATTATTCCGAAGAAACTTATCGGCAGGAGGATGTTACCTGCTCCGTGGAGCAAGGCTTCGAGATGGGACGTCAGCTTGCGCTGCGGCTTATGGAGATGATTTCCACCGGCGAATGCGATGACCGGAACTACACTTATGTCATGAAGCCCATCCTCTACGATGGCCATTCCATCCGGAAGATCAAAAAGGTAAAATAAAGATTCTCCCGGAGGCAGTACTGCTCTCCGGGAGAATCTCTTTATCGGTTTTGTTGTGCCAGAAAATGTGCAGCAGTATGCAGGCGCGGAAGCACATAGGCAAAGAACTGCTTATACGCTGCGCAAAAGCGGTTGCTTCCAGAGGCATCCCAATCTCGCTTGCATCCGCCCCGACAGAGCAGCTGATAAGCACATGCTGCGCATTCCGCCGGGCGTTTGCGGCCCTGTGCCAGAAATGTCTGGCTTGTGGGAGAATCAAGCGCATCTTCAACGGTACAGTGGCTCAGATTTCCCAGCTTCCACTCATCCAGAACATAAAAGTCACAGGGATAAAGGCTTCCGTCACCTTCTACGGTAAGATAATGTCCACAGGAACCGGAGGAAGCGCAGGAGGTAGGCGGCATTCCCAGCAGGATACGCAGATAGTCCTCAAAATTGCGAACGCTGATATAATTGCCTCGTTGCAGCTGCTGATACCAAGTATCAAAGACGCCGCACAGAAAACGACCATAAAGTTCCGGCGTTAGAGAATATGCCTGCCCTCCAATCGTATCAAGTGGGTCAAGACATGGGATGAATTGCAGATTGTGCTGTCCCAACTCGCAGAGGCTTTTGAAGGCTCGCTGCGGCTTTCTGGCCAGCTGTCCGGTCACAACACAGAGCAGATTCGTTTCGACCCTGTAGGCATCCAGCAGCGCAAGCGCATGAGTTACTTTATCCCATGTGCCCTGCCCAGCTGCGTCCAGCCGATAGAGATCATGGTTCTCCTGTGTGCCGTCCAGAGAGAGGCCTACGAGGAAAGAGTTGGCTTTGAAAAAGGAAGCCCACTCTTCATCCAGACAAATGCCATTGGTCTGGATGCTGTGGAACACAGAGATATTGCGCTGCATGGAACGCTCCGTTTCCAGAAAGAACCGGAAGAAATCCAACCCGGCAAGAGTCGGTTCGCCGCCCTGAAACAGAAAATGGACGCTGCCGCCTTCCTCTGTGGTTGCAAAAGCCTTTTCAACCAGTTCTCCTGCCATTTCATGGGAAAGCAGTCCCATATTTTTGCAGGCTCGGCTGTTGGAAACATCGTCATAAAAGCAGTACCGGCAACGCAGATTGCACAGGCTGGACGCTGGCTTGACGAGAAATGTATTATGTTTCATAGAGATTCCCTCCGTGCTTCGCAGTTCTTAAAACAAGGATACCGGAAAATACGGGCTTTCGCAAGCAGTAACAGTTAAAAGCTGTTTGAAATAGTAAGAAAACAAATATAGTTGTCCGAAAATCAAAAAAGGAGAAGAAAACTTGTATGGATGAAAATAAAACATACGGTACACGGTTAGCACGGCTTTGGAAGCTGTTTTTGAGTACGCTGTACATTAGCAGCTTTACCTTCGGCGGCGGCTTTGTCATCGTGACCTTTATGAAGAAAAAATTTGTAGATGAGCTGCACTGGATCGATGAACAGGAAATGCTGGATATGACAGCGTTGGCGCAGTCCTCTCCGGGCGCAATCGCGGTCAATGCTGCAATTCTGGTAGGCTGGCAGGTAGAAGGCTTGATTGGAATGATCGTGGCAGTGTTGGGCACCATCATCCCACCTATGGTCATTCTTTCAGTCATTTCTGTGTTCTACAATGCTTTTGCCACCAATCGCTATATCGCGTTGTTACTCAAGGGAATGCAGGCTGGTGTGGCGGCGGTCATTCTGGATGTTGTATTCGACCTCGGCGGAAAGGTGCTGAAGACCCGCTCATGGGTGTATATTGTCCTGATGGTCGCAGCGTTTGTCGCAAATACGGTGTTTGATGTCAATGTGGTGGTGGTCATCCTTGCCGCTGCAGTATTCGGCGTGGTGCTGGCTCTGGTCCAGTGGAAAAAAGGTGGTGCAAAATGATCTACTTACAGCTTTTTCTCAGCTTTTTGCAGGTGGGTATGTTCAGCGTAGGCGGCGGCTATGCGGCCATGCCGCTGATCCAGAGCCAAGTGGTGGAACAACATGGCTGGCTGACGATGCAGGAGTTTACTGACCTCATCACGATTGCAGAAATGACCCCTGGTCCCATTGCGGTCAACTCGGCAACTTTTGTTGGCTTGCGTATCGCGCAGGTACCCGGAGCCATCGTTGCAACGCTGGGCTGCATCACTCCGGCGCTGTTCTTTGTATCGCTCCTGTCCTACATCTATCGTAAATACAAGGATATTTCTCTGCTGCAAAGTGTTCTGGCCTGCCTGCGTCCGGTCATTGTAGCGCTTATCTTTGGTGCAGGTCTTTCTATACTGTCTATGGTGGTGTTCGGAGAGAGTGCAAAGACGCTCGCCAACGTAGACTGGATCGGCATCGGCAGTTTTGCATCGGCATTTTTTGTGCTACGGAAGCTCAAGTGGAATCCCATCCTGACCATGTGCCTGTGCGGCGTGGCCGGGCTTGGACTTCACATTTTGCTCGGAATATAATCTTAAGACAATTTGTCTGTTGGAATCATGAAAATAAATCATTGGGCTTGCAATCAGGGTAAAACTGTGGTATATACATTATACGAAACATTACTTTAATGAACGTATTACCGTTCAATGACGTATAAAATGGAGGTGCCCGCCATGACCGCCGTGATCTATGCTCGCTATTCCTCGGACAACCAGCGCGAAGAATCCATTGAAGGGCAGATCCGTGAATGTACGGCCTATGCTGAAAAGAACGGCATCACCATTGTCAAGCACTATATCGACCGTGCTATCTCCGCCAAGACGGACAACCGCCCGGAGTTCCAGCAGATGATTAAGGACAGCGACAAGAAGCTGTTTGACATCGTGCTGGTCTGGAAACTGGACCGCTTTGCCCGAAACCGTTATGATAGTGCCCGGTACAAGACCCAGCTGAAGAAGAATGGTGTCAAGCTCATGTCTGCCACCGAGATCATCTCCGAGGGGCCGGAGGGCATTATTCTGGAATCGGTGCTGGAAGGTTATGCAGAATACTACTCTGCTGACCTTGCCGAAAAGGTTGTCCGTGGACAGACGGAGAACATCCTGAAAGGACGCTGCAACGGTGGTCGTGGAACCTTTGGGTACACGCTGGATTCCGAGCGGAAATCCACATTGACCCGCTTGCCTCCCTTTTCGTGCTGGAATCGTTCAGAAAGTATCGGGATGGTCTTACGATGAAAGAGATTCGGGACTGGTTGAACGAGAACGGCATCAAGAACCCGGTCGGCGGTGCGTTCACCTATAACAGTGTCGAACATATGCTCAAGAATCGGCGGTACATCGGAGAACTGAAATTCCGGGATGTGGTTGTGCCAGATGCGATTCCGCCCATCGTGCCGCTGGAACTTTTCGACGATGTGCAGGAGAAGATGTTGAAAAACAAGAAAGCCCCTGCCCGGAGAAAGGCAGAGGATGATTACCTTCTGACCACCAAGCTGCACTGCGGTTACTGCGGGGCGCTGATGTTTGGTGAGAGCGGCACGAGTCGGACGGGAGAAGTCCACCGCTATTATAAATGTGCCACCGCCAAAAAGAAGAAGGGTTGCAAAAAGAAAACCGTCCGCAAACAGTGGCTGGAAGATCTGGTGGTGAACCAGACCATGCAGCTTGTGAAAGACGATGCCGCTATGGAATCCATCATTGCCAAGGTGATGGAACTGCAAAATAAGGAGAATACCAACATTCCTCTCTATGAGAAACAGCTTCGTGATGCGGAATCCGGTATCCAGAATATGCTGAACGCGATACAGGCTGGTATTCTGACCAGCTCCACCAAGGAGCGGCTGGAGCAGCTGGAAGAAACCAAGCGTGAGCTTGAAGCCCGCATTGCGGAAGAGAAGCTGGCAAAGCCGAAAGTGACGGAAGAGTTCATCCGCTTCTGGCTTCTCCGGTTTCGCAAGCTCAATATGAGCCAGAAAGACCAGCGGCAGGCGTTGGTTGATACGTTCATCAATTCGATTTACCTGTATGATGATAAGGTTCTCATTACCTTTAACTATAAAGAAGGGACACAGACCGTGACTTTTGGAGAAGCAACGGAAGCTGCATCCGAGGGAAATGGTTCGGATTTGGATTGCTTTACTGCACCAAGAAAAACCAGAACACGTTTGTGTTCTGGTTTTTCTTTTTGTCCACACGATGGAAGGGGCTCGAACAGGGCGGCGGCGCATAGCGCCGCAAGCAATCAGCCCAGTGGGCTGTTGCTTAGCCCGCGGGTTCCAACGCGTAGGAATGTCTACCGTGGAAGCTGTGAAATCGAAAGATTTCATGGCTTTTTTGTTTTGTGAGCCATGGGTGCACGGCTGCAGAAAGAGTGAGACTTATCTCCAGAAGATTCAAGACGGAAAAGATGGAATTTCATATTGACAAGACATCAAGACGAGTATATAATCGAACATGGAAACAACAAGGCATCACGGCGAAAAGCGTTTGAATGCCGCTTTGGATAGAAACAGGTTAAGGAGATATTCAATGACTCAGAGACAAAAAGGTGCTCTTTATATGATCTTGTCTGCATTGTGCTTTGCATCCATGCAGGTGGTGGTGCGGCTGAGCCGCGAGATCCCCACGATGGAGCAGATCTTCATGCGGAATTCGTTCGTGCTGATCGTTTCGGCGATTATCATTCTGCGCAAAAAGGGCTCGCTGTTCGGCCCGGCCAAGTATCAGCCCTATCTGTTCGGGCGGTCGTTCTTTGGCTTTCTGGGCCTGATCACCCTGTTCTATGCCTCTAGCCATGCGGCGCAGGGCGATGTGACGATCCTGAACAAAACTTCCCCTATCTGGGTCACCATTCTGGCCGTCATCTTTATGAAAGAAAAGCTGCCCAAGATCCAGATCCCGGCGCTGGCACTTTCCATGGTGGGTGCCTTTATCGTGTTCCGCCCCAGCTTTGAGTCCAACCCCTTCCCGCTGGTGGTGGCATTTTTGTCGGCCGTGACCTCCGGTGTCGCCTATACCTTTCTCTCCTTCTTTAAGGGCAAGGTGGACGGCCTGACGGTCATGATGCACTTTTCCACCTTCAGCGCCGTTGCTTCTTTCCCCTTTATGCTGAAGGATTTTGTGATGCCCAGCTTCAAGCAGGCGGTACTGCTGCTGCTCATTGGCGTGTTCGGCTCCTTGGGACAGGCCTTTATCACCTATGCCTATCGCTTTGCTCCGGCCTCGGAGATCAGCATCTACAACTATTCCGGCATCATCTTCAGCATGATCCTGGGCTTCTTTATTTTGGGTGAGCCGGTAAAATTCACCTCTGTGATCGGCGGCGCACTGGTGGCAGCCGCTTCTGTTATGGTCTATGTTTATAACAACCGCAGCAATAAGAAGGCAGGTGACGAAACTACGAAATAATCATTGCCCCCAAAGCAAAAGTATGCTATGATACAAATGAATAGCATACAGAACTCTTTCTCGTTGTTTGGCAACTTATCAACCTGAGAAACCAAAAAACGAACGGAGAGTTTTACTATGTGGACGAAAAAAGAAAGATTTGAAGCAGTTCTGAACCATGAGTTGGCAGACCGTCCGCCGGTATCGGCATGGCGTCATTTCACCGAGAACGAGCACAGCGGCGCGGACCTCTTTGTAGAAACGATGCTGAAATGGCAGAACACCTACGACTGGGACTATGTCAAGTTGCAGCCGCGCGCTTCCTACTATGAGGAGGCATGGGGCGGCCAGTTCGACTACAACGACTACGAGGGCGTTTTGCCCAAGGTGGTAAAGGGCCCCATTGGCGGTGTGGCGGATCTGGAAAAGATCACGGTGCTGCCGGGCGATCAGGGTGTGTTTGCAGAGCAGATCGAGGTCATTCAGAAGATGAAGGCTGGTCTGAACGAGGACATCCCCATGTTCCAGACTATGATGTGTCCCACCAGCGTCCTGCAGAAGCTGTGCGCCGTCAACCCCATTGGCCGTTACCGCGCCGCAAGCCGTAACGACCTGATGATGACCCTGATGCACGAGCAGCCGGAGCTGATCCACAAGACCCTGCAGAACATCACCGATACGATGGCCGATTATTCTAAGCACCTCATCGAGGATGCAGGTCTGTACGGTGTGTTCTACGGCGCCACCGGCCTGTCCCGCTCCACCTACATGACCAAGGAGGAGTGGGAAGAGTTTGTCAAACCCTATGATCTGCAGATGATGGAGGCGCTGAAGCCCTGCAAGATCATGGTCCATGCCTGCGGCCTTGAGGTGAACCCGGAGTATTTTGCGCACTACCCCATCGACATCCTGCACTGGCCCGAGAGCGCTACCGGCAACCCCAAGCTGGACACCGCACCCCAGTGGCTGGACAAGTCCATCACTCCGATGGGCGGCTGTGACGAGCGGCTGTTCGGTCAGCACAAGGCCGAAGAGATCGCTGCGCTGACCCGCAATACCCTGAAGCGGATGAAGGACATCCCCTTTGTGCTGGCACCGGACTGCTCGCTGGCCACCAATACCTATGATGAGGAGCTGCGCGCCTTTATCGAGGCAGCACATTCCAACGATTGATCTTCTTTTTTCACTTCCTCCTGTCTGTATGCTGACCGATTGCATGAATAGAGAGTTTTGTCTGTCTGCAAGCTGTGAAAGAGCGGACAGGAGATGGGAAGAGAGGAAAGATTATGGCGGACGAGAACTACTCCTATGCGCCCAAATACGTTCAGATCCAGAACTATATCCTGCAAAAGATCGAGTCTGGCGAGTACACGGCCGGGGACAAGATCCCTTCAGAGACCGAGCTTGCCAGACAGTTTGATGTCAGCCGCCTGACGGTGAATACTGCCGTCAAGGAGCTGGCCAACAGCGGCATTGTGGAGCGGGTACAGGGGAAAGGCACCTTTGTCCGGTTTGTCCCGGGTCAGTCCTTTTCCATCCCTATGGCGTTTTCCGGCGGCATCAAGATCGCACCCTTTGAGCACTCCAACAACAAGCCGCATCGCCTGCTGGAGCATGGGGTCATCAAGGCGGATGCTGCTTTGTGCCAGAAGCTGGGCCTGACGGCAGAAAACCCCTATGTCTATAAGATCGTTCGCTGTGTGGATGTGAGCAGCGAGGTGGATGAGGTGGATTACAGCTATGTCCCGCTGTCGGTGTGCAAGGATCACACGTTTGACTGCGAGGCGCTGAAGACCTTTTTCCTGCACGATTATATCTGCCGCTATTTCAATGAAAAGCCGACCCACATCCGCATTTTTGTGGACACGCCCCTTACCTCGGATATGGAGCTTTCTCTGCTGAACGCGCCGCCGGAGAAGCTGTTCAGCTGGGATACCTTCTTATATCACGGGAATCAGGTGCTGGCGGTCACCACCACGGTCTCCATGCCCAGGGAGAACCGCCCCTTCATCACGCTGGAATTCTGAGCGTTTTCTCTCCGCAAAAACAAAATAAGTACCCGGAGGCTGCTGCACAGTGCGCTGTGCGGCAGCCTTTTTTGTGTGGAGATGGTTCTATACGCTTTGGGACGGAGCTGCGTGGCAGATCCGTCCTGTTTTTACAAAAAAGGGACTGTTTTTGGCAGAACAGAGAATTTTCAACGAATAAATTGGGACTACTCACAATTTACAACAGAGAGCATCACGGTTATACTTACGTCAGGTTGATAAGTTGTCTTTACATATAGACAATAAAACGTCTTGAAAAACCACCGCACCAATCGTACAATTCATTTTGGAGGTATCACTGTTATGACAACACAAGCGATCATTACCTGCGTCATCCTTGTGATCACCATGGTCCTGCTGATCTCTCAGAAGGTCCCGCTGGTCATCCTCGGCGCGGCCATCCCCGCAGCACTGGCCGCCACCGGCGTTATCAATGCCGGCAGCGCCTACACCGAGTTCGGCAACACCACCATCGTGTTCTTCATGGGTCTGGTGGTCGTTGGCGAGGCCTTCTTCAAGACCGGTCTGGCCGACTTTATCGGCGGCAAGATCATCGGTCTGCTGGGCAAGACCGAAAAGGGCCTGCTGCTGGGTACCGGCCTTGTGGCCGGCGGCCTGTCCGCATTCCTGAACGATACCGGCTCCACTGCCTGTCTGATGCCCATCGTCAGCTCCATGGCCTCCAAGGCTGGCGTCAAGAAGTCCAAGCTGCTGATGGCTCTGGCCTTCTTCGCCTCTCTGGGCGGCACCATCACGCTGGTGGGTACCACCCCCCACATCGTGGCAAACGGCATCCTGAAGGATATGGGCCTGCGGGAGTTCGGCTTCTTCGAGTACACCAAGATCGGCCTGCCCCTGCTGGTGTGCGGCATACTGTACATGTGCTTCTGCGGCACAAAGCTGCTGCCGGATAAGGACATTGAGATCAAGGGCGGTGACCGCACGGCAGAGTACGACACCAAAAAGATGGTTCTGGTCGCTTTGATCTTCATCGGTGTTCTGGTTGCTATGGCTACCAGCATCGTCCCCATGCACATTGCCGGCGTCATCGGCGCGATCCTCGTCGTCATCACCGGCTGCATCAGCCTGGACGAGGCCATCAAGGCCTTCCCCACCTCCACCATCTTCATCGTCGGCGGTATCTTCCCCCTGAGCAAGGCTCTGGTCAGCAGCGGCGCTGCTGAGTACCTGGTCAACGCCATCAGCCCCGTGCTGAGCAACCTGCCTCCCATCATTCTGCTGGGCGCCATCACCTTCCTGATGCTGCTGACCACCCAGTTCCTGATGAACTCCTCTGCCACCGTTCTGGTGCTGCCCATCGCCATCATGCTGTGCCAGGCCGCAGGCATCAACCCGCTGGCCGGTGCCATGTCCGTGTCTGTGTGCGCCTCCGGTGCCTTTGTTACCCCCTTCGGCACTGCACCCAACCTGCTGGTCTGGGAAGCAGGCGGCTACTCTGTGAAGGACTACCTCAAGTGCGGCTTCCCCATGCTGATCATCTTCGGTGTCGTCACCACCGCCCTGTGCGCAGTGTTCTACCTGTAAGTACGCTGTAAAAAAGAAAACCGAGGTTTTTAGAATGGAAAAGACGGATAAGAGATACCAGGCTTATATTGATATTCTGCGGGAGGAGCTGATCCCGGCTATGGGCTGTACCGAGCCTATCGCCGTGGCCTATGCCGCCGCTGCTGCCCGCAATACGCTGGGCGAGCTGCCGGACAAAGTGCTGGTGGAAGCCAGCGGCAGCATGATCAAAAACGTCAAGTCGGTCATCGTGCCCAACACGGATAACATGAAGGGTCTGGAAGCTGCCGCCGCTGCGGGCATCGTAGCCGGCAAGCAGGAAAAGAAGCTGGAGGTCATTGCCGATGTGACCCCGGAGCAGACCAAAGCCATCCGCGCGTACCTTGACCAGACGGACATCAAGGTGCGGCACGTTGAGAATGGCGTTACCTTTGACATCATCCTCACGGTCTGGAAGGGCGAGCATTCCGCACAGGTGCGCATTGCGGTGTTCCACACCAATATCGTCCATGTGGAAAAGGACGGCGAGGTATTGGTGGACATTCCGGTACACGGAGATGACGAGGAGACCCTGACCGACCGCAGCCTGCTGGATATGGAGCATATCTGGGACTTTGCCAACACGGTGGACGTGGAGGACGTCCGTTCCATTCTGGAACCGCAGATCCGGTGCAACATGGCCATTGCCGAGGAGGGTCTGCGGGGCAACTACGGTGCCAACATCGGCAGTGTGCTGCTGGATATGGAGGGCAATGATGTAAGAGTCCGTGCCAAGGCATACGCCGCAGCCGGTTCCGATGCCCGCATGAATGGCTGTGAGCAGCCGGTGGTCATCAACTCCGGCAGCGGCAATCAGGGCATTACCACCTCTGTACCGGTCATCGTTTATGCCCGGGAGCTGGGCGTGAGCGACGAAAAGCTCCTGCGGGCGCTGACCCTCTCCAACCTGACCACCATCCACGAAAAGACCCCCATTGGCCGCCTGTCTGCCTACTGCGGCGCTATCAGCGCGGGCGCTGGTGCGGGTGCCGGTATCGCCTATCTCTGCGGCGGTGACTATGATGCCGTCATCCATACGGTCGTCAATGCACTGGCAGTGGTTTCCGGCGTCATCTGCGATGGTGCCAAGGCCTCCTGCGCAGCAAAGATCGCAACTGCGGTGGAGGCCGGTCTGCTGGGCTACAATATGTACATCCGCGGCAATCAGTTCCGCGCCGGTGACGGCATTGTGGCCAAGGGCGTAGAAAACTCCCTCAAGAATGTGGGCCGTCTTGGCAAGCAGGGCATGAAGGAGACCAACAACGAGATCATTGCTATCATGGTGGGCTGCTGATTCTGCTTATCGCGATTTTCAAAAATAGTGCCTATCAAAATGGCATATTTGCGATATGCAGTTTGCGGATGTTGCTTGTGCATTAAAAACGCAAACTGCTATAGTAACGCTATTTTCAATGCTGTATGAGGTCAAAGTCAACCTGAGCGAGGTTCTCTCCCATTCATGACATACTCCTACTTGCCATAGATCATACCTCTACCTTCTACTTGCCACGGGATCTCAGACAGCCTTTCTCCTTAAATAGCAAAGCCGCACTCCGAGCAGATCCGGAGTGCGGCTTTGCTTATGCTGTCAGTGGCAACCGCCCCCGCAGTGGGAGCCGCAGCTGTGGCCCTCGTCGTGGTCGTGGTGGGTGCAGTGGATGTCCGGGTCAAAGACCAGCTTCCCGGCCAGATAGTCGGCCACGGCGGCGTCTGCATCGCCGGAAAGGCCGCCGAACAGCTGGATGCCGGCCTGCATCAGCGCCACCTGCGCCCCGGTGCCGATGCCGCCGCAGAGCAGGACATCTGCGCCATGCTGTACGAGAAAGCCCGCCAGTGCGCCGTGGCCCTGACCATTCGTCGGGATGACCTCGGTGCGCAGGAGCTGGCCGTTTTCGGCCTCATAGAACTTGAACTGTGCGGAGCGGCCAAAGTGCTGGAACACCTGACCGTCTTCGAATGGGACTGCGATTTTCATGAGAACGTCTCCTTTACTGCTTGTTTTGTACAGCCTCCCGGATGCTCTTTGCCAGCTTTTTGGCGTCCAGAGGCTTGACGATGCGCTGGGTCTTGCCGCGCACGAGGCCGGCGTAGTTGACGACCTGGGCTGTACCCTGTATCTTGCCCACCAGCACGAGGACACCGAAAAACAGGCTGATCAGGATGGCTGTGAGAAGGACGGTGAAAAGCTGGATGAACTGTTGAAATTTCACAAGTGGTGCGGGTCTGACGCGGCTCATAGTTCTCCGCCTTCGAGCTTTCTGCGCACCTCGTGGAGCGAAGCACACTCGCAGGTATAGATCCTGCGCATCTCGTCGGTGGCGGGCGAGAGGTCGGGGACCATCACGGTGACAAAGCCCCCTGCCGCGCCGGCCCGGACGCCGTTGTAGCTGTCCTCGAGCACCATCGTCTTTGCAGGCTCGGTGCCGAGTTTCTGCGCCGCCAGCAGGAAGATGTCCGGCGCGGGCTTGGAGCGGGTCAGGTGCTCGCCCGAGATGACGGCCTTGAAGTAATGGCCGAGGCCCCAGTGTTCCAGATGTCCCTCGATGACGGTCATGGGGCTGGAAGACGCCACCGCCATGGGGATGTGATGTTCGTCCAGCCAGGCCAGAAGCTCGTCGAGGCCGGGCATTTTGGGGACAGGCTTGTTGAAGGCTTCATAGGCCAGCCGGTACAGCTCCTCCACGATGCCCATGGCGGGGCAGTCCTCGCCGTAGAAGCGCCGCAGCACATCGCAGCTGCCGGCCTTGGTGGTGCCGCGGGCAGCCTGCGAGAGGCCGTCCTTGCAGGGCAGGCCGAATTTTGCCAGTGCCGGCTCCCAGCAGATGTTCCAGATGCGCTCGGTGTCGAACATCAGCCCGTCCATATCAAAAATAACACCCTGTATCATAACGCAAGCTCCTTTTGGCGAAAAATCTACATATACACTCTATTGTACCATGTTTTTCCGCTTTTGAACACCGATAAGGTCATAATTTGTGGCAACTTGACTGCCCCAAAGATGAAACATTTTTCGGTTGCTTGCAAATCCGTTTCACGGCATTATAATAGAAAACAACATTCGGCATATTTGGCGCAGGGCGTGCAGCCCGCGCGGCGCTGTGTGAGATCAGAAAAGAGGGAAATTTATCATGTTGGACATCAAGATCACTCGTACTACCTGCCCGAAGGAAAAGCCGCAGGACGAGTCTAAGCTGGGTTTTGGCAAGAAGTTCACCGACCATATGTTCGTTATGGACTACACCGAGGGCGAGGGCTGGCATGACGCCCGCATCGTCCCCTACGCACCCTTCCCGCTGGACCCCGCTACGGTCGTGTTCCACTATGCACAGGAGATCTTCGAGGGCATGAAGGCTTACCGCACTGCGGATGACACCATCCAGCTGTTCCGCCCCGAGTGCAACGCAAAGCGTATGCAGGACTCTGCTGACCGCCTGTGCATCCCCAAGATCCCGGTTGAGGATTACATCCAGGCCGTCGAGGCTCTGGTGGATGTGGACCGTGACTGGGTGCCTCACTCTGACGGCGCTTCCCTGTATATCCGTCCCTTCGTGTTCGCAAACGATGTGGGTCTGGGCGTCCACGCTTCCAAGCACTATATCTTCTGCATCATCTGCGCTCCGTCGGGCGCTTACTACGCCGAGGGCATCAACCCCGTGCGCATCTACGTCGAAGACGAGTACATCCGTGCCGCTCCCGGTCTGACCGGCTTCACCAAGTGCGGCGGCAACTACGCTGCCTCCATCAAGGCCGGCGAGCTGGCTGAGGAGCAGGGCTACGCTCAGGTGCTGTGGCTGGACGGCGTCGAGAAGAAGTACGTCGAGGAAGTCGGCAGCATGAACATCATGTTCAAGATCGACGGCAAGGTCTACACCGCCGCCACCGTCGGCACCGTCCTGCCCGGCGTCACCCGCCGCAGCTGCATCGAGCTGCTGAAGGATTGGGGCTATGAGGTCGTCGAGGGCAAGCTGGCCATCGCCGATATCATGCAGGCTGCCCGCGACGGCAAGCTGGAAGAGGTCTTCGGCACCGGCACCGCCGCTGTCGTCTCCCCCGTCAAGGAGCTGGTCTGGAAGGGCGAGCACGCCTACATCGGCGACGGCAGCATCGGCCCTGTCACCCAGAAGCTCTATGACACCATGACCGGTATGCAGTGGGGCAAGATCCCCGATACCAAGGGCTGGATCGTCCCTGTGGAGAAAAAGTACTAAGAGCTGAAAGGCTTATGAACGCCGCCCGGCTGTACGCCCGGCGGCGTTTGCTGTATCCGGTGCGGATTGCAATTCTCTGCCGCGGGTGATACACTTAAAGTACACCTGAAAAACGAGAGGGAATGAAAAGATGATAAAGAAGTGGAGCATCCGCTACCCCGCTGTGGGCGGCGAAGAAGAGCGCCGGGCCTATGTTTATCTGCCCACCATGTACGAGGCTGACCCTGACCGGCGGTATCCGGTGCTGTATATGTTCGACGGGCAGAACGTGTTTTTCGACGAGGACGCCACCTACGGCAAGAGCTGGGGCGTGGCGGATTATCTGGACTACACCGATACGCCCCTCATCGTGGCGGCGGTGGAGTGCAACGCCGGTGCCAACAATGAGCGTCTGGTGGAGTATTCGCCCTACCGCTTCGACGATAAGCAGTACGGCCACTTCGACGGCAAAGGCAAGGACACCCTGAACTGGTTCGTCCACGAGTTCAAGCCCTGCATCGACGCCAACTACCGCACCCAGCCCGACCGGGCTCATACCTTCATCGGCGGCAGCTCCATGGGCGGCCTCATGAGCCTGTACGCTCTTTTGCAGTACAGCGATGTGTTTGGCCGTGCGGCGGCGCTCTCGCCCTCGCTGTGGGTGGCTCCGGAGGCGCTGACGGCGCTGGTGGGCCGCTGCAAGCTGGCCCCGGGTACCGTGCTCTACATGGATTACGGCTCCAGAGAGATGGGCAACCACGACGGGATGCGGAAGGGCTTCGGCGAGATGTGCAGCAGGATCTTTGCCCGGGGCATCAACCTGACGGCCCGCGTTGTGCCGGGCGGAGACCACAGCGAAGCCAGCTGGGAAAAGCAGCTGCCTTTCGTGTTCCACACCCTGATGTACGAGCTTGACTGAACCAAACGGAGGAGGAAAGTATATGGAGATGCAGTATTTTAAGGAATACAGCCCGGCGCTGGGCCGGGAGATGGAGTGCAAAGTCTACGGACACGGGGGACGGCCCATGCTGTACATCCCCTGTCAGGACGGCCGCTTCTTCGACTTCGAGGACTTCCACATGGCCGACACCCTTGCACCCTGGATCGAGTCGGGCCAGCTCATGGTCATGTCCATCGACACGCTGGACAAGGAGACCTGGTCGGACACCAATGGCGACCCTTACTGGCGCATCCGCCGGTATGAGCAGTGGCTGCGTTATATCGTGGATGAGGCCGTCCCCAAACTGCGCTATCTGTCCAGGGAGCGCAACGGCTGGGATGACCTGCCCGGCGTCATCGCCTTCGGCTGCAGCCTCGGCGCGACCCATGCGGTCAACCTTTACCTCCGCTGGCCCGACATCTTCTGCGGCTGTCTGGCCCTCAGCGGCATCTACACCGCCCACTACGGCTTCGGCGACTACATGGATGAGCTGGTGTATATGAACTCTCCCGTGGACTATATGCGCAACTTCCCGGAGGATCACCCCTATATGGAGCTGTACCGGAACCAGAAGGCTGTCATCTGCTGCGGTCAGGGCGCATGGGAGCAGCCCGACACCACCTGGATGCTCAAGCGCATCTTTGAGGCAAAGAACATCCCTGTCTGGGTGGATCTGTGGGGCCACGACGTCAAGCACGACTGGGATTGGTGGTATAAGCAGGCGGTTTATTACATGCCGTATATTTTGGGGTGACGAAAGGCTCTCCCCTTGGGAGAGCTGGCGCGTGAGCGCCTGAGAGGGCAAGGACGCTGAAAAGAGACAAAAGGACTCTGCGATAGCATCGCTCTGACAAAGGGCCTGCTTATCGCTGTGCGGCGGCGCTGTTTTACCGGGCTTGCCCTCTCCGTCACCTGCGATGACACCTCTCCCAAAGGGAGAGGCTTTTGAAGTGTCTCTTTGCGGGAGGCAGCAAATAGAGGATATTCAAGGAAAGAAGACGCGAAATTATGCAGAATTTTATTTTTATCTCCCCGAACTTCCCGACGAACTACTGGCAGTTCTGCCGGGAGCTGAAGAACGACGGCATGAACGTGCTGGGCATCGGCGACCAGCCCTACGACGAGCTGAAGCCGGAGCTGAAGGACAGCCTGAACGAGTACTACAAGGTCGGCAGCCTCGAGAATTACGACGAAGTCTACCGCGCTGTGGCCTTCTTCATCTTCAAGTATGGCCGCATCGACTGGCTGGAGTCCAACAACGAATACTGGCTGGAGCGGGACGCTGCCCTGCGCACCGACTTCCACATCACCTCCGGCTTCCAGACCGAGGATATGCCCCGCATCAAGTACAAGAGCAAGATGAAGGAGTACTACCGGAAGGCCGGTATCGCCACCGCCCGCTACCACATGGTGGACGATCTCAGCGGCTGCAAGGCGTTCATCAAGCAGGTGGGATACCCTGTGGTGGTCAAGCCCGACAACGGCGTGGGCGCTTCCGATACCCACAAGCTGTCCAATGACGAAGAGCTGAAGACCTTCCTCGCCTGCAAGGCCGAGGATCACCCGGACGTCTCCTACATCATGGAGGAGTTCGTCCGCGCCGAGGTCAACAGCTATGACGCCATCATCGACGCTTCCGGCAACCCCATCTTTGAGGCCGGCAATGTCAGCCCCATGTCCATCATGGACATCGTGAACGACAACGACAACTCCATCTACTACATCATCAAGGACCTGCCCGAGGACACCCGCGCCGCAGGCCGTGCCGTCGTCAAGAGCTTCGGCGTCAAGAGCCGCTTCGTCCACTTCGAGTTCTTCCGGATGACCGAGAACCAGGCCAGCATGGGCGAAAAGGGCCAGATCGTGGCCCTCGAAGTCAATATGCGCCCCTGCGGCGGCTTCACCCCCGATATGATAAACTTCGCCCGCTCCACCAACGTCTATAAGATCTGGGCCGACATGATCGCCTTCGGCGGCACCGATATGCCCGTGGGCGAGCACTACTACTGCCCCTTCGCCGGCCGCCGCGACGGCAAGAACTTCGTGTACAGCCATGAGCAGATCATGCAGAAGTACCAGAAGAACATGAAGATGGTGGACCGCATCCCCGACGCCCTCTCCGGCGCGATGGGCAACCAGATGTACGTCGCCACCTTCTCCACCCGCGAGGAGATGGAGCAGTTCTACTCTGATGTTCTGGCCGTCACCGACGGCGATGCTGCCGCCGCACAGGCCGCGCTTTCCCAGGTGCTGGCTCTGGGCGAGCCCACCAAGGCCCTGACCCCGAAGCCCAACCTCAGCCCGGCGGTCAGGCCCACCACAGCCGTGACCAAGATCCCCACCCGCGCTGTCACCAAGACCAGCCGCAAGGGCCGGAAGTAATTTCCACAAAAACTTTACAAACCGCAGCCGCAGAGAGAAAGAAACGACTCTGCGGTTGTTTTTTGACAGGAGGGAAAATGGGATGATTGACAGTGGCCCGGAAAAAGTTGTAAGATAATGCAAATGCAAAAGAGGAAAAGCGCCTTTGCAAAATGAGCTGAAAGACAGGAGAATTTTCTATGAAGCTGTATCAGAAACTTACTTCTCTGCTGGTGGCTGCAGTGATGGCCGCCGTGCTGATGCCGGTGTGCATGGCGGCTCCCGGCGACTCCGTTGAGACCCGCATCAACAACGCGCTGGCACAGCGCACCGGCGCAGAGCTGTATCAGGAGATCGTCACCACTGCCCCCGATGGCACCACCCAGACCATGATCGCAGCCCGCAGCAACGGCAACGCTTATATCAAGATGGATATGGGCGACGCCGGCAGTCTGGTCTATATCCTGAAAGACGGTCAGGGCTATCTGGTGGACGATGCATCCAGGATGGCTGTCAAGGGCGAAGTACCCACTGTGAGCGTAAGCGAGGCAATCTCCGCTGACGAAGGCGAAGCACAGGAGATCCCCTGCACCGTGACCACCGTGAATGTGAACGGTCAGGACTGCGAGGCCCTGTCCTACACGGTCACCGATGCCGACGGTCAGACGGCCACCGTTTCCTACTGCCTGGTCGGCGATGACCTCAAGTATGTCGTTACCGATGCTGCCGAGGGCCGCACCATCGTGGAGTACCGCGTCACGAGCACCACTGTGGACCAGAATCTCTTCAACATCCCTGCGGATTATCAGATCCTGACGCAGGCAGAGTTTGAAGCGGCACAGGCCAACCACTGAGAAATTTTTCTGTAGAATATGGGAGCTGCTGCGTCATGCGGCGGCTCCTTTTTGTTGTCCGCCGCCCGGGAATGTGCTATACTGTGTGCAACAGAATGCATGAGAGAATGAGGAGAACCCCCTATGAAAATACCCGCAAACGGCTTTACCCACGCAGGCAAGTTCCACGCCGACGACGTGTTCGCCACTGCCCTGCTCCAGATCCTCCGCCCGGATATTAAAATAACCCGCGGCTTCGTGGTGCCGGATGACTTCGACGGCATCGTGTACGACATCGGCTTTGGCATGTTCGACCACCATCAGGAGCCCCGCGAGACCCGCCCCAACGGCATCCCTTACGCGGCCTTCGGCCTGCTGTGGCAGGTGCTCGGCCCCGGCCTTGTAGGCGAGCGTCAGGCCCGGCTCATTGATGAGAACTTCATCCAGCCCCTCGATCTGAACGACAATACCGGCGAGCAGAACAGCCTCTGCGACGCCATCGGCTTCTTCAACCCCGTGTGGGACTCGAAAGAGGACCAGGACGCCTGCTTCTTCAAGGCCGTGGCTGTGGCAAAGCAGATCCTGGAGAACCAGATCGAGAGCGCCAACGCCGTCAACCGCGCCGACGAGAAGGTCCAGCAGGCATATAAAAATTCCCGCGACGGCATCGTGGTGCTGCCCTGCTATCTGCCCTGGAAGAACGGCCTGTACAAGACCGACGCCCTTTTCGTCATCTATCCCAGCCAGCGGGGCGGCTGGAGCGCCCAGTGCGTCACCGACCACAAGACCAAAAAGCCCAAGCTCCCCTTCCCCCAGAGCTGGGCCGGCCAGCCGCAGGAGGTCATCGAGCAGAAGAGCGGCATCGAGGGCATCAGCTTCTGCCACGCCAGCCGCTTCCTTATCACGGCCAGGGACAAGGAGACGGCCCTTGCCGCCTGCCGTCAGGTGCTGAAGAACAATGGCCGCATCTGAGAAGCCGGAAAAGACAGCTTACGTCTACATGGTGCGCTGCGCGGGCGGCCAGCTTTATACCGGCTGGACGAACGACCCGGAAGCCCGCCTCAAGGCCCATCAGAGCGGCAAAGGCGCAAAGTATACCCGCACCCATACCGCGCTGGGCTTTGCCTACCTGGAAGCGTGTGCGGACAAGTCCGCCGCCCTCCGGCGGGAGATCGCCCTCAAAAAGCTGACGAAGGCCCAGAAAGAGGCCCTCTGCGCCGGGTGGACGTCTGAAAAAGAATAAACAAAAACACGAACGCCGCGCCCTGCCGGAACTGGGCCGTCAACTCCGTGCCGACGGCGGACAGACTGTATAAAACGGACTGTATACAGCATGCATATACAAACTGAAAATGCATAAAATTTGTATATATTTATAAAATAATGCATAAACATACAAAATAACAGAAAAGGACCGCCAAATCTGCACAAGGTTTGGCGGTTTTCTGCATTGACGGAAAAACCGCTTGGCGTATAATAAAAGCGTACTCAGAAAGACAAGACGTCGAGCGCCCCGGGAGGGATGCCCGGGCGGAAAACAAAAGTATAAAAAGTGTAATAAACAAAGGAGCGATCATCATGAAAAAGGAAGATATTAAGAAGGTTGTTCTGGCTTACTCTGGCGGTCTGGATACCTCCATCATCATTCCCTGGCTGAAGGAGAACTACAACAACTGCGAAGTCATCGCTGTCTCCGGCGACGTGGGTCAGGGTACTGAGCTGGACGGTCTGGAAGAGAAGGCTAAGGCTACCGGCGCTTCCAAGCTGTACGTCCTCGACCTGAAGAAGGACTTCGTCGAGAACTACATCTTCCCCACCCTGAAGTTCGGCGCAAAGTATGAGGACTACCTGCTGGGTACCAGCTTCGCACGTCCCTGCATCGCAAAGGCTCTGGCCGACATCGCCATCAAGGAGGGCGCAGACGCCATCTGCCACGGCTGCACCGGCAAGGGCAACGACCAGGTGCGTTTCGAGCTGACCCTGAAGGCTCTCTGCCCCGATATGGCCATCATCGCTCCCTGGCGTGAGTGGGACATCAAGAGCCGTGACGAGGAGATCGACTACGCCGAGGCTCACCACATCCCCCTGAAGATCAACCGTGAGACCAACTACTCCAAGGATAAGAACCTGTGGCACCTGAGCCATGAGGGCCTCGACCTCGAGAGCCCCGCCAACGAGCCTCAGTACAATAAGCCCGGCTTCCTGGAGCTGGGTGTCAGCCCCGAGCAGGCTCCCGACACCCCGACCTACATCACCCTCCACTTCGAGAAGGGCATCCCCACTGCCGTTGACGGCAAGGAGATGGGTGCTGTCGAGCTGGTCGAGTACCTGAACAAGGTGGGCGGCGAGAACGGCATCGGCCTGCTGGACATCGTCGAGAACCGTCTGGTGGGCATGAAGAGCCGCGGCGTGTACGAGACTCCCGGCGGTGCGATCCTGTACAAGGCCATCAATGTTCTGGAGACCATCACTCTGGACAAGGAGAGCGCACACTTCAAGGCTCAGCTGGCTCAGAAGTACGCCGACATCGTTTACAACGGCCAGTGGTTCACCCCGCTGCGCGAGGCTCTGGATGCCTTTGCTGACAGCCTCGAGAAGACCGTCACCGGCGATGTCAAGCTGAAGCTCTACAAGGGCAACATGATCAACGCCGGCGTCACCTCTCCGTATACCCTGTACGATGAGCAGACCGCTTCCTTCGGTGAGGATGAGGATTACAATCAGGCAGATGCTGCCGGCTTCATCAACCTGTTCGGCCTGTCCATCAAGGAGCGCGCAAAACTGTCCAAGAACTGGCCCGAGGTCAAGGAATAACCTGCTTACCATCCCCTTTGGCGTGTTTTTTACACTTTCACGCTGAAGGCTCAAATTACCGGCATCATTGCTGGCGGCACCGCCGCGGGAGCTTTTTCCCCTGCGGCGGCTTTGCCGTTTATAAGGAACAACCTCTCCGTCAGCGCTAACGCGCTGCCACCTCTCCTATCGAGGAGAGGCCTTGGCATACCGTAAAGCTTTCCCTCTTCGCCAGAGGCTCCCCTCGGTAGGGGAGCTGTCGAGCGTAAGCGAGACTGAGAGGTTTATGAAAGGGACTTAACAATGGCAGAACAACTTTGGAAGGGCCGTTTCTCCAAGGCGGTCGATTCCCGCGTCAACGACTTCAACTCTTCCATCCGCTTCGACCAGCGGATGATCGCGCAGGATATGCGCGGCAGCGGCGTCCACGCCGCCATGCTGGCAAAGCAGGGCATCATCTCCGAGAAGGACTGCGAGGATATTCTGAGCGGTCTGGCCTCCATCGCGGATGACCTGGCCTCCGGCGCTCTCACCATCGACCCCAACGCCGAGGACGTCCATACCTTCGTGGAGCAGACCCTCACCGCCCGCATCGGCGACGCCGGCAAACGCCTGCACACCGGCCGCAGCCGGAACGACCAGGTGGCGCTGGACATCCGCCTGACTCTGCGGGACTACAGCCACACCCTGCAGGCTTACATCGTGGAGCTGGTCAAGGTCATCTGCAGGAAGGCCGCCGAGAACACCACCGCCGTCATGCCCGGTTACACCCACCTGCAGCGCGCCCAGCCCATCACCTTCGGCCACGCCCTGATGGCCTATGCATGGATGCTGCTGCGCGATCTGCAGCGCTTCGAGGACGCCACCGCCCGGATGGACGCCCAGTGTCCGCTGGGCTCCGGCGCTCTGGCCGGTACGACCTACCCGCTGGACCGTCAGTTCACCGCCGAGAAGCTGGGCTTTGCGGCGCCCTGCCCCAACAGCCTTGACGGTGTGTCCGACCGTGACTTCTGCATCGAGCTGACAAACGCCATCTCCATCTGCATGATGCACCTGTCCCGCCTGTCCGAAGAGATCATCCTCTGGTGCAGCTGGGAGTTCAAGTTCATCGAGCTGGATGATGCCTTCACCACCGGCTCGTCCATCATGCCCCAGAAGAAGAACCCCGACGTCACCGAGCTCATCCGCGGCAAGACGGGCCGTGTCTACGGCGATCTGAACACCCTGCTGGTCATGATGAAGGGCATCCCTCTCGCTTACAACAAGGATATGCAGGAGGACAAAGAGGCCATCTTCGACGCCGTCGATACGCTGGAGCTCTGCCTCAAGACCGTGACCCCGATGCTGGATACCATGAAGACCCTGCCCGCCAATATGCGCCGGGCCGCTGCCAAGGGCTTCATCAACGCCACCGACTGCGCCGACTATCTGACCAAGAAGGGAATGCCCTTCCGCGACGCCTACAAGCTCACCGGCTGCATGGTCTCCGACTGCATCAGCAAGGATAAGACCCTCGAAGAGCTGACCCTCGAGGAGTTCAAGGGCTACAGCGCTCTGTTCGAAAACGACATCTACGACGCCATCGACCTTATCAAGTGCTGCGAGGGCCGCACCAGCTACGGCGGTCCCAGCGAGGCCAGCGTCAAGAAGCAGATCGAGCTGGCAAGCGCCCAGCTCGGCGCATGGGAGGCGGCAAACGCATGAGCATAAAAGTCTTTATCGACGGTTCTTCCGGCACCACCGGTCTGCGCATTGCCGACCGTTTGGCCGCCCGGCCTGACATCGAGCTGTTGAGCATCTCGGCTGAGGGCCGCAAGGATGTGAACGAGCGGGCGAAGGTCATCAATTCCGCCGACCTCGCCTTCCTCTGCTTGCCCGATGCGGCCTCCAAAGAGGTCATGCCTCTGCTCCGCCCGGACGTCAGGGTGCTGGATACCTCCACGGCCTTCCGCACCGACGCGGCTTGGGACTACGGCTTCCCGGAGCTGAAGGGCCAGAAAGAGAAAATCAAAAATTCGTATCGCGTGGCGGTCCCCGGCTGCTATGCCAGCGGCTTTATCAGCATCGCGCGGCCGCTGGTGGAGCTGGGGCTGGCTCCGGCAGACTATCCGTTCAGCTGTACCGGCATTTCGGGCTACTCCGGCGGCGGCAAGAAGATGATCGCCGAGTACGAGAGCGCCGACCGTCCGGCTCACAGCAAGCTGGATGCGCCCAAGAGCTACGGTCTGGGCCTCGCCCATAAGCATCTGCCCGAGATGCAGAAGATCAGCGGCCTCGCCCACACCCCTGCCTTTGTGCCGGTGGTGTGCGATTATTACAGCGGGATGCAGGTCTTTGTTCCGCTGGACCTCAAGCTGGCTGGCACCAGCGCCGAGGCGGTGGCCGCAGGCATTGCGGACTATTACAAGGAGGGCGCGACCGTTTCCGTCCACGCCCTCAACGAGCCGCTTCCCGAGAATGGTCTGTACTCCAACGCCCTGTCCGGCAGCGACAGGATGGAGCTGTACATGACCGTCAACGCAGCGGGCGACCAGATGATGCTGGTGTCCCTGTTCGACAATCTGGGCAAAGGCTCTTCCGGCGCAGCCATCCAGTGCATGAATCTGATGCTGGGAATGAACGAGACGGAAGGATTAGAGTAACCTCTCCGTCAGCGCTGGCGCGCTGCCACCTCCCCTATCGAGGGGAGGTTTTGGCATTTCGTAAAGCTTTATCTCTTCGCCAGAGGCTCCCCTCGGTAGGGGAG
>ENA-ORRZ01000328-ORRZ01000328.1-human-gut-metagenome-genome-assembly--contig:-NODE-328-length-45404-cov-5.589561_pt1 | contig 45404 bp, 32 predicted proteins | sample MGYA00242185_ERZ509152 | MGnify/ENA primary metagenome ERZ509152 (study PRJEB26280, sample SAMEA2338668) | human gut metagenome | biome: human gut; feature: human-associated habitat; material: faeces... | reverse complement strand
AAAGCCGTGAAAACTAAAGAAGCTCGTATCGGCGGTCTTTACGAAGCTGACGAAAACTACAAATGGGTTGCGTCCTATGAAAATGAAGAAATCCAAACATTGTACAAAGATTTCTTAGGCGAACCATTGGGCCATAAGGCACACGAACTTTTACACACACACTACACAGACCGCAGCGCGGTTCTTGGTACACGTAAGGACGTGACACCTGAAACATGTCCAACATCCCCTAAATTTAAAGGTTAATGACAGCCAATTGCTTGAATATGGTGCAAGTTGGTGTTGACTATGTGTCAGTAAAGAAAGAAAAATTTAAAGGTTAATAATAGTCGATTACTCAAACAGCAGGCTGTTATAAAGTAATCAAATGCTTATACACTCATAGTAGCGTTAGCTATTTAGGGTACAACAATATAAAATAGAAAATCCTACGGGTCATGAGTGACTTGATACTCACGTAGCCTTTTGTTACAGTGCGGTCACTTTTTAAACGATTCGTAGGATTTTTTTATATAATTATTCAAAATTCACATATTTTTACTGTATAACTTTATTATAATAATTCAGTATAAAAAAATTATTTTATTATGAGGAAAAGATGAATCATTTAGTGTATAATATAAAAATATACTGTACGGATCAAGAGGGGACTTATGGGTGTTGCATTGGGAGAGCAACATAGAAAGCCCATAATATTCATAATATTGCGTAAGCATTAAGGAGCTTTTAGGAGAGATGAACCAGTTTTTTCGGCGGGTCCTGAGTGGCCTTGCCTTACTAGTTGCTGTCGTTGGTACAACTGGATGCCAACATGAGAGTCAGGCAGAACAAGAAACGGTACGAACCGTATCGTACCGTGCCGTCCTGGAGTCCAACAAACCCGTGTCTGAAAAGGTGGACACTTGGATTGCGGCCATGTCCCAAGAGGATAAGGTGGGGCAGCTGATGATGATCAGCCTTCATGGTAGTACGATAGGACAATCCCAAAAGGATGTGATCCGAAAATACCGTGTCAGTGGCGTTATGTTAACGAATGAAAATCTTATTAATAAGAACCAAGTGAAAACTTTCACCAGCGATATTATGCAAACGGCGATAACCTCTAGCATGGTGACACCTTATATTGCGGTGCATCGTGATCGCATATTGCATGGGAATGAAAGTTTCTTGCGGTTGCCGAAGCCCAATCGATGGGGGCAATTGCCTATGGATCGTATCATTAATTTGGCCACGCGATCTGCTATTGAAATGCGGGATATGGGCTTTAACTTGGTTATTGGGCCTAATGCTAACCTTGGCGTACCGAATATGTCCTATACATCTGACCCCACGTGGGCAGGTCACATAAACCTTGCGATGGTGGAGCGTTACCAAATTAATCATATGTGGTCCGCTTATAACTACTTTCCGGCGGTGACCTTAGGGGATGCATCCTTTGGATCAGCTAATGAGGCGAAAGCGTATCTCAGCAATAATGATGTAGCCGTCTTTAAACGTCTCATTGCGCAGACGACGGCGAATAGCTATATGCTTGTGATGAGTCACATCCAGATTCCTGCTATCGATAACGAACACTTGGCGAGTTCCTCTAAGCCGATTATAGACGGTTGGCTTCGCAAGGAGCTCGGTTATAAGGGTATCGTTATGACGGACCGTATCGATGTGGGTGCGTTGCAATCCAACCAAAAGATAGGCGATTATGCTGTGGTTTCCATTTTGGCGGGCAGTGATCTTATTCTTGTTGATGCGGATACGATTCATATCGATGAAGTCCATCGTGCGCTGGCGCAAGCGGTGGCGGATGGAACGATTACGACCGAGCGGCTTAATGAATCGGTTAAGCGCATCTTATTGATGAAAATGCAAACGCAAATTGATCCATAAGATATTTAGGAATATTAGATTTTGTAATCAGAAATTTACGAATTAGATATTTACAAGTTAGATATTTACTATTAAGAAACTTAGTATAAGAGAATTTAGTAATAATTTAATATACTTAACATGCAAATGACGTGCTATACCTTTTGGTTAGCACGTCATTTTTAAAATATATAGATTAAACTGTATAGATTAAAATCTATAGTTTAATATGTATAGCTTATAATGTATAACTTATAATGTATAACTTATATAACCATGCCTTATAGGATATGTTGATATCAAAGGTATATGAAAATAAAGTAATCATAAGGCCTTTTATGATGGTAAGGCAACATGTATCGCATGAAAGCTATGATTTGATGCGTAAAAAAATTAACATAATAAAAAGCTATGTTAACTATATGAAAAAAAGTTTAATAATGATTTAAAATTATGATATAATAATTTCCGTAAATAGTTGGAGGTGAGTATATGAATTTTGTGGGACGTGCTGAAATTATAGAGCGTATCCAGTCCCGAATTGCAATGGGCCAAATGAGTTTATGTGTTGTATATGGTCCTCATCGCAGTGGTAAATCCTATGTGGCTTCGCAACTTGTACGCCGTCATAAGGCGATATATTTGGCGGGGCGTATGGCTAATGAATCCGTCCATGTGGCTGATATAAATAGAGCTCTTGAGGCACGTTTTGTTCCTGCTAATGCTCAAGATACATTCGAGCCTGTAGAGAGTTTGCAGCAGGCTTTTGTGAGACTTTTTGAAAGCAGTGTGAAAACACCTCAGACTGTGGTGATTGACGATTATCCATCCTTGGTGGAAGCAGTTCCTCAGTTTCCCATTCACTTGCGCGATTTATTAGATACCTATAAAGATACGAGTCGTTTGAACATCATATTGATGGCTAATGGTCTGGAACAGCTCGATGGCCGCATCATTGGCGATCGCAGCCTCATTGCTCCTTTCGTGTCCGAATATCTTGAGGTGAAACCATTTTCCTTGGTTGATATGAAATCCTTGGGCCTTCACTATGCAAAGGATGATTTGCGCACCGTCTTTGCCGTAACTGGTGGGTTACCTGCCTATGTGCAATACTTTGATAATGGTGAAAGCATCGATACGAATATTATTAACTTGTTCTTCTCAGTAACGGGAGCTCTCTTTGAAGAAACACAATATATTTTGCATCGAGATATGAAAAATATAACCGGTGCCAATGCTATTTTAACGGGTCTTGCTAGCTTGGAAAGACCATACTACGTGGAGCTTTTACAAGAAAGCCAAATTAAAAGTGGTACCTTTACATCTCGTTTGAACGATCTCATGTCTATGGGGCTCGTAGGTCGTATTCAGGCAAGTAGCCGTGGGAACGCAAAGTACGCGGATTACCATTTCACGAACAGTATGTTCCATTTCTGGTACCGCTATGTATATAAATACTGGGGCGATATCGTGCGCGGTTATGGCGCTGATGTATATTATAATCATGTAAAACCGCAGCTAAAGGACTTTGTCCAAGCCGCGTGTATTGCGATTTAATCAGACAATCTCAGATTGAATACTACTACCTAAAGATTGAATACTATTACCCAATGATAGTATATTTCCTCTTATAATGACACCACATTGCGTATGTGGTGTCATTTTTAGTAATTATATATTTTCAGCAATTACCCATTGAATCGCATAGGTACGGTGTACTATGGATGGGAATTAGGGCTTAAATATAACAGAATATAGGGAAACTCCAAGGAATTACCGATTTGTCAAAACACTCTTTCCGCGGTATTGTGTACATAAGCGCTATGCCATGGCAGGAAAGGGGATTTATGTTATACACAAACGAAGAACCTTTAGTACAAAAAACATGTATTAAAACTGCAAACTTACAACATGACAACTATCAGTCAGAAACGTTAGAAACACAGGCATTACCATCTCATTCTTTACTATCGAAAGCTAATGAGTCTAGGGAAAGTATTCCAGAGGAATTGAAATTACAGACCCTCGTCTGTGGGCATCAAGTTTTATCGTCCTTGTCGGACAAGAGCCTCGTGTCCATCTGTCAAAAGCCGAATATGCGGATTCAGACGGTAGGGTATCAGCCGTGGTCCGCTGATGAGCTTCGTCATGATGCGGCACAAATTGAGCTTTGTCGCAGGTATCGACCGCTCATCTTGCACTATACGAATCGCATGGGAAACCGCGAGTTCCGCGAGGACGTAGAGAGCTATCTCTGGGCCATCCTCATAGAATCGATTTATAGCTTTGATTTGAATGGGACCGTACCGTTCCCAGGCTTTGTGAAAGCTGGTATCATGTACGGTTACATGCGGTACTGGAAGCGTGAGCGATTGCGTTATCGCCGTGAAATTCACATCCCAGATCGCACCACCGATGATGGAGAAGTCGCTTTTGGCATGGATATTTTCGCATCTGGCGAAAATGTGGCGGATATGGTGATGAGTGCTGATGAAGAGCATAGGCTGCGAGAGCGCCTTGTATGGGCCTTAGGTAGACTATCGCCTGATCAACGAGACCTACTGCGCCGTGTCTACGGTGAGTGCCAAAGTTTGGTATCGGTTAGTGAAGAACTGAACTGTAGCCGCCAAGCCATCCAACGGCGTCACGAACGAGCCATTCGGAAGCTGCGGAGGTATTTGAGTACGGACTTTACAGACGTGCGTGTACATTAGTTATTATAATTTAATTTCTTATTTATATCCTATATATTGCATATTTCTTTTAATCTCGATTAACAAATATACATAAAATATGCAATTCTCAATTTAAATGAGAAAATAATGACGCATCAAGGTATATATAACTTTTACAAGATCATAAAGTCTTTAAATATACATAAATTTCTATAGTTTTGTATATATATTTACAAATTATACAGGCTGATATACAATTAAGTCAGCAGCAGATTAAAGCATGCTAATCTGCTTTCACAGAACACGTGTTCATTGTATTGTTGAAAGGAATGTTCCTGATTAGATTGGAGAGGATTCCATGGCAATAGATGATAAACTAACAGATTTGATGGCCGCTCGGCTATCTAAGGGAGAAGATTTGGATTTGATCTATACGAATCCAAAGAATCACATTGTTTGTTTTATTCCTACCTATCAACCTAGTGGTGGGGACAGTACGAAGTGTTATTTTGTGGATGGACGGGAAGAAATGGTTCATTTGCCGATGCGCACAATCACGCGAGAGCTAGCGATGCAGGAAGGGCTGAGACCCAACTACATTATGACTAGCGATGGTCGACGCAGCAGCTATACGGCTCCTAAGACCTATGGTCCACATCTAACCTTTGCTCATATTAAATGTCGCCGCCCTATCGGCAAGGACGTGGTGTACGGCCTCTTTAACGTGGCTATACCTTATGAATATATCGTTACGGAAGGTCCGGAACCCGATACGAGCTATATTCATGTGGCGGACTTTGCACCAATCTTGGTGTACCAATCCCCGCGTCACGTTAAACACAAACTGAACGAAGCGATGCTAGAACACTGCAACTACGTGCGCAAAATGCTAGCCCGCATCAAACTCAGCCAAAACCCACAAGTCGTGGCCGAACTATTTATTGCCTGGAGAGACCTAACGAGATAAATCGTTGGATGGTGAAAGTAGAAATAGGAGGGTGGAGAGAAATCTGGAAAAGGAGGATAGGCGTATAAGAAAAAGAAGAAACTGCAGGAGCAGATGAATTATTGAAAATAAGTTACATATGGCACCTCAATAGAGCTACCTTATATAAGGTGGCTCTATTTTCATATGTTTTTCATTAATGCTAGTGATGTGCTATAATAGACCTAGATTTAATCTTTTGAAAATCGAATCTGCGCCGTTGTGATAGTGGCGCGGTTAAACAGCATTATTTTAGTTCGCTAAAGTACCTTTTGGGGAAGAATTACGATCTCCGCCGTTTTTGGCATTTTAAAACCAGTAAATATCTGTTGTTTCAAAGACAGGGTTAAATTAAATAATCCCCATTAGGGGACGGAAACCATGCGTGAACGGCTGATTTGAATGTATCATCAAGGTCGCACCCGTTAAATTAAATAATCCCCATTAGGGGACGGAAACCTCTGGGGCTTTTAGGGAACAAACGTGTCCGTTTGAACGCATTAGTTAAATTAAATAATCCCCATTAGGGGACGGAAACTTCATTCTCACACCAGCAATATTTTGTTTCATCTTTGACTAGCAGTTAAATTAAATAATCCCCATTAGGGGACAGAGTAAAATTGCTATAAAGTTTTAAAGACAAAAATAACCACTCTTATTTATAGGGTGGTTATTTTATGTAATGAAGATTTTCCTTCTTTGGTTAGTCTAATATATTTAAAGTGTTGATCTTCATCTTATTTTTATGATCTAATAGAGATAAGTTAAACTAAATTTTGGTATGGGGAGGATATCATGGCTGAAATTACGTCCTTAATGAAGGATATTAAGGGGATATTAGATAATAAAAATCAATTTGTTATACCTGATTTTCAACGGAGTTTTGTATGGACAGATAAAGATGTAGATACACTTTTTTCTGATTTTAAGGAAGATACAGATAATTACACGGATAGGCTTGATACGTTGCCTGGGTATTTATTAGGCAATATTGTTTTGATTAGCAATGAAAATAATCCGACTAGATTTGATGTGATTGATGGTCAGCAAAGGCTTACAACATTAACGCTCATTTTCTGTGCATTAAATAATTTATTTATGGATATTGTGGAAGAGACGCGTCGAAATTTAGGTGCCAATGCAGATATGTGGATGGGGCATACATTTAGCTTTAAAGAGTACTTTAGAATACTAGATAATAATTTACAGTTTGTAGATTATAAGATTCTTCATACTCAGGATTTAGATTTTAAAGAGACTTATAAAAGTATCATCAAGCAAGGTGCTCTAGTGAGTGATGAGGATAATACAAGTGCTAATAACTTAGAGGCTGTTTATGAATCTATTCTTCAGCATTTAAGAAGCATTTATGATGATGAGCCTCAGAAATTATTGTATTTCTTGCAGTATTTAACTACTAAAGTTAAGTTAATTGAAACTACAGCACCATCGATTGAACGTGCATTCCAGTTGTTTGAGATTTTAAATAATCGTGGTCAGTCTTTAGAGCCATTAGATCTTTTAAAAAATTACTTACTGAAAAATCTTACCTCTGCACCTGGCATTACACAGAATCAGATTAAGGACTTCTCTGACAGTTGGAGTCAGTTCTTGAAAAATCTGAAAGATACAGGCAAATCAAAAGCGATTGAAACATCTACTTTCATTAAACATTTTATTATTGGTACAAAAGCAATTAATGTAAAGAAGAAGGATTTGTTTGAACATTTTAAAGACAATGAACTCGTAGCTAACGATATTTTGCAACTTTCATCAGATATCAATTCTATCAGTAAGGTCTATGCTAGTATCAATAAAGATCCACTATCTAACGATTTTTTGTCTAATGATGATGGGATGTATACGTTATTTACATTGTTTAATACCGTTCAAATTCATCCGTTGTTAATGCCGTTCTATAATGCTCCACGTGTAGATAAGGTGCGACTTGTTGATGCGGCTGTGAGATATGTAGCAGCAGTAATATTTTCGTATACACAGACGAATGCTATTGAAGCGGAATTGCCTGAAATTATAGAAAAGATTTTGCATGAATCTGATCCAGCACGCAGACTAGAGGTTGCAGTAACAGAGTTAGAGTTACGAACAAAACCATATGTCGACTTGATTCGTGCTTTATTGCCTGTGAAAGATTTTGGCTCTAAAGACAAGAAAAAAGCACCAAAAGCATTCCAAATTCTTAAATTTATCGAGCTATACTTGAACCAAAAAGACAGTATAAAAACAAATAAAAAGATTGAGTTAGAACATATCATGCCACAAGCTGCAGATAATGCAAATTACTCCTTTGATGATGAAGACACTCGAAAGGAATATCTAAATCATCTAGGTAATTTGACGCTTTTAGATAAGAGTTTAAATGCCTCTGTTAAGAATGGTAGTTTTGCTGATAAATTAGATCATTATAAAGCCTGTGAATTTGTTATTACAAGAGCTTTGGCAGAAGAAATAGACAGCCCTGTTCAAAATCAACAACCTTTAATTAACTTCCAAAATACATATTTTACAGTGGATAACCCTGAACAAATAACATATTGGGATAAAACTCAAATTGACGAACGAGGTCAAAAACTTGTAGAAGTCTTGGAAAAATTATTATTAAAACAAGTTCCATAATGTAATACAGAATAAAGCTGTTAAGGATAATAGAACCATTCGTGCTATAGTTCATATAATAAGAATGGTTCTATTGTTATTTTCCTTTATGATTTATGTGATATAATAAACGTATATTTTAGCTTTAGAAATTAAATCTACGTTCTTATGATAGTTGGTGTAATTAAAATACATAATCCCTATTAGGTAGGGGACGGAAACCCTCCAGTCATATTATTTGCGTTTATACGGATATATTTATTATGATTAAATAAAATGGGGCCGGATTCTTATCTCAAATACTTATATGAAGACAAATAGCCAGTATATTCTTTTTAGTGGATATACTGGTTTTTTGTATAAATCTAGTGATTTTCTATTGGTTTTAATCAGAACTAACTATATAATGAAAACGATAAAGCATGTTTATGATATTTATGTCATGAGCATAGTGGAAGGAGGCATTTTATTGACTAATACTGTAGAGATTATGTCTGTAGAGCTAGTTATAGCGGCTGATCCATCTATAAAAATTGTACAGTCCATAGGTAGTGTTTTACATGGTGTACTGATGGAGGTTGTAGGTACAGAGTATGCAGGTCAGTTACATGAATCTGGCTTACGTCCTTATAGCCAATATATTTATTTTGATAAAGATAAAAAACAATATATATGGCGTCTTTCAGCTGTAACAGCTGACGCAGTTAATCGCATAGTAAGACCTACGTTAGAGATATGTGAGAAAATTTTTTTAAAGCAAAAACGAGGTCATATATATATTAAAAGCAGAACTATTTTGGAAGAAACCTGTTACGAGGCTTTAATCAATAAGTTCTGGAGTAGTGATTCATCATATACTCAGGCCAAATTACATTGCATGAGTACTACAAGTTTTAAGGTGGATCAGCAATATACAATCTTCCCTGAAGCATTTCGTATATATCGCTATTTATTGCGTCAATGGAATCAATTTAGTACTTTTGGAACGATGGATGCTGATTCCCTTTTAGATACTTTTGAGAAGGGGGTATTTATACGAGACTATAATCTACGTATGGGAATTTATAGTCTTGAAGGCATAAAGATAAGAGGATTCCGAGGTCAAATTGTTATGCAATTTAAAAGAAATATAGAATTGCAAAAAATTTTGGCACTATTGAGTTATTATAGTCAATTTACTGGACTTGGTATTAAAACGGCACTTGGTATGGGTGGTGTGAAGTGTGAAATTATAGAATAGTTTCCACTAGAAATATATGAATGTTAAAAAGCTAATATTCATATATTATTGGCTTTATTTGAATTTATAGATAGAGTTTTTTGTACAGTTTTACTTGTTTATCTGGGTATAGTAGATAGTATCTTAATTGTCTAAATATGGTATTAAATGAGAAGAATTGACATGGATATTATGGTATGGTCTTAGACTAAGGGTAATAAGGGTAGATGATTGATTATATTTTTCTTTAAACTCAAATGAAAAGAAAATGAACTTAATTGTTGACGTAAAATCTATAAACCCTTATAATAACTGTAATCTTAGAAAAATCATTTACCACTAGTATTTACCTATGCTCATGGACATTTTAGAGCCAATGGGAGCACAATTTGACCGTTTACGGTGTGAGATTTGCCAAAACCTATTTTTAAGCCCCATGAATACTGGCTTTCTAAGACATGCTGTTGCAACAGTGCTTACCGTTTACGGTATTGAAACTTGTCAGGCATGATGAGAACACTAGGCCACATGAAGTTGCAACAGTGCTTACCGTTTACGGTATTGAAACTATAGCAGATTCTAAACTGCCAAACTTTTTATGTTTAGTTGCAACAGTGCTTACCGTTTACGGTATTGAAACTTTCCTCCATATATAAAAACAAATGACCGTTATATATACAGTTGCAACAGTGCTTACCGTTTACGGTATTGAAACAACACTTATTTTGCCGTTTACAATATGCATATCGATATGTTGCAACAGTGCTTACCGTTTACGGTATTGAAACATTCTCTACTTTATTCACTTTTAACTCTTTGTATTCGTTGCAACAGTGCTTACCGTTTACGGTATTGAAACCGTCATTGCTTCTAATGGCGAAAATAGGTTTTTCTGTCGGGTTGCAACAGTGCTTACCGTTTACGGTATTGAAACGCTTGAGCCACTAATAGTGAAAATGAGAAAATTAGTAAGTTGCAACAGTGCTTACCGTTTACGGTATTGAAACTTTTCATCTGCCATTGGCATGTAAAGTGGATTAATTGAGTTGCAACAGTGCTTACCGTTTACGGTATTGAAACTCATGTAATAAATCATAAAATTGTTTATCATGGTTGCAACAGTGCTTACCGTTTACGGTATTGAAACTTATCGGAGTTGAGCCAGCTCCACGCATCAATTAGTTTTTTGTTGCAACAGTACCTATCGTTTACGGTATTGAAACTCTACACTGTTTTCACCCAATGTAATTTCTACTTATAAGTTGCAATAGTACTTACCGTTTACAGTATTGAAACTGCATTTCGTTCAAGGTAACTTCTTGCTTTATTAAGTGCGGTTGTAATAGTATTTATCGTTACGATATGTGTACTACAGATGGTGAGGTAGAAGCGGCACAGCGCAACGATGAAATCCCCATATTGCAGGTATCTATACAGATTGAAGGTAAATAAAGGTGATAAGGGGTTGCACTATATTTTTATATCTAATAGAAAACGAGTGAATTTTTTGATTCACTCGTTTTTTTAGTCTTAGTTTTTTTGAATTTGGTTATATTAGATTTCATCCTATACTAAAGATGTAGCCGATAAGTGGTAATAGTTTTAATATGCTTAGGGTATCTTAGTTTTGTATTAAATCATTGGTAGCTTGTTGGGGATTGTAGAAAATATGTATAGTGTTAGGTATAGGAGGTAGTATATGAACGTTAATTGGAATGGATTATTATAATAATAGTATATTTAGTTGTAATGATAGGAGGAATGTTATGTCACCTTTAGCAGTGGATTCTGCAGTAGCAGTGTTAGTAGCGGTGCTTGATGCACTTGAAGAGTAATTTTATTTATGTATGTTGATCGGTTAAAGTGTGTAAGGTGGTGATATTTTGAGTAAGTATAGAATTGGATTAGAAAAGTAATTATTTTGTTAAATTGTATAGACAGTTAATCATATGTCAGGTTTCATACTATCTCGAACAGAGCGTAGTAAGTGACCTCGTTTTTTGGGATTTGTTAAGTTTTAGTACATAGTATTATTGTATAATTGGTGTAGATTTTGATTTGGATACAAGAAAGTTAAAGGACCTAGTGCATAGAGATATGTGACTAGGTCTTTTAGTTTATTAAAAGGATAGCTCTATTGTATATAAAGATATCCTTTTAATCGTATAATTTTATAAATATTAGATACTAGGGGCATGAATGAGTGCTGTTTTATAAATTGCTTCTAGTTGCTTTTTTAACGGACTATCATCTGTAATTCGGACTGCACAGCCTAGTTTTAATAAATGTCGTAAGATATCTATTTCCTGGAAGGGAAGATAGCTAACTTCAATGGTAAACTCTTCATCGTTGATATCTTTAGCTTGAATTGTATAGTTGCTAAAATAGTTAAAGCAACGATCAACTGCATTGTTTGCATCGTACAAGGTAAATGTTACGGTTCGCTTTGATTCATCTCTATAGTTAGCATATATAGTTTCTATATCTTCTAGTCGTGGTGCAGCCGTTTTTATGATATTAGATGCATCGCGTAGTGGATAGTCTAAAAAGGTATCCGTTGCATGGTCATAGGCAATAAGCGTATAGCCATTGCTTCCTACAGAGTATTCTATCCGACAAGGAGATAGCTCCTTATCTTGAATCATGATACGTTCGTTATTTTGGATAGCTTGTAAGCACTGGGTGATTACTTGCATTGTTAACGGAGTATCGTCTGTCATGGTTGGAACACGTGTCCATGATCCTTTTGGAAAGGTAGTGTCTACAGTTTTTAATTCAGTAGATAATATTTGACATAGCTCTGGTGAAAGCAGCCAGTTAGCTCGAATATCAGAAATGAGGTCCTTTAAGAACATTCTTTCAGCATCAGAGATAATAACAAGAGGTAAATCTGGAAGAATAGACTCAACCTCTTCGCCATTTTCATTCGGCTCTACTAATGCATCGGCTAGAAATTGCTCATAATCATCATTCCGCAATGTTTTTTTGTATGGGGCTGGCGTGAGCAGCCTACGATGATTAATTAATCCTTCTATATCTTGTTTTGTATGGACAACACCATTAATTAAGTCTAATTGCAATTGGTATTGTGTCGTAAAGGTAATAGCATTGATATCGTTTAAAACGGATGATACATAGGTACCATCTAAGTCTTTGTCTTTTTTAGTTCTGTTATTATCAGATTCTTTTCTTTGGAGTGGATGAAGGAATCGATTAATTTTCTTTCGCTTTTTATATCCTTCTGGTTCTACAAAATCTATATTTAAAGAGGCGTATAAATTATTGTAGAATTTATCCTTAATACTGGATTTGTTTGTGTATGTAATATATACATAAGGTAAATAGCTACGTAATTGCGGTAATAATTGTAATGCATCTTGTACTTCTAGTTGTAATTCTATATATTCATCTGTTCTTGAGAGCACTGTTAGTGACTCTTTGAAATGACGAATAAATTTATCGTAGACCAACTCATAATCTTTTAAGGTCAAGAAGTGAATGATACAAGTATCAAATGTTTTATCTCTTGTTTGTATTTTTGGTACAGTATTAGTACTGTTATATTTTGTAACCTCAAGAGACTTGATGCGATCAATACGATTCCATTGGATACGTCCATTATTAATACTACATAGTATATTTTTATTTTCCCCATAATAGGTTTGTAACGCTAATGGACTAACGATTTCCCTAGGTTTCCCAGATTCATAAAAGGATAGACGCACCTTTTTTTGTCGATGTAAGGCATCGGCTAAAGGGTAGAAAATATCTCCATCAATTACATTATTTGGATTATTATCCTTGAAAGAAAAATATGTATTATTAAAGTCATAGTACATAGACTTTTGTTGGTCTTTTAAAGAAAAGTCATTAATTAAATACATAATTTTCTTGAGTAAGATATGACCTGCTGCTGAAGTAATAGAAACATTAGTATAAAAGAATACTGCCATTGCTAGCTCTTGCAACTGCTGTTTTGATAGTTCCTCTATAATAGTTGGTTTTATTGAATATGTATAGCCTTTTGTGAGCTCTGTTTTGGTGATAGCACCTAAGATTTCTAATGTCTTTATTTGGCGTTGAATATATTGTTGATCAATAATGCAAGGTGGCTCTTGTTTTTTGTTTCGTTGTTCATATAGGTTTTCTACCAAATCAATATAGTGATCCAAGTATGGTTCTTGGTTTAAATTAGTATATAAATCTGTAATAGTTACATTATCGTTTGCTTCAATATATGATAAGATGCAGAGCTGTACATAAATTTGTTCTGGAACGGCAGCATATAATTCATATAAATTGTTAAGATAATTATAGCCATCTATAAAATCATCTTTTGCCAAATGATGAATAGATGTTTTACCAATTCTTTGCGTGTAAATGTGACGTATGATATCAAAATAATCAAGGCGACGAATCACATCGTCGTGCTGACTTTCTTTGATACCACGAACTGTTGCTTTACCTCTATTATGGTTCCCGAAGGTTAAGCTGCGGATAAATTGGCGCATACTAGCTAAATCATTTAGATAATTAGTTGTTGTTGCCATTATTGACTCCCCTTTAAATATGTACATTCCCGATTGTACAAAATGATTCTTAATTATGAATATAACATGATACAATATAAAATGTAAGGATAAAATTCGAGGTTAGGTTCTGATAATGCACGGATGACCAAGTGTAGTTAATCAATTAATGTAGGTTTGGTGAAAGCTATGGCAATTCATAATATATTTTTATCTTTTTTGAGTAAGGTGTCTAATACGAGTATAAAGACGATTGTAAATACAGATATGGAAGATGCTATTCGTAGTAGCATTGCCACGAATGAGTCGTCTTTGAAATATATTTTATACCATACATGGAAGGATGAAAAAACAAGAGATATATCCTTTGATAAGATATATTTATTATGTACTGATGGTGTAATGGCACATCAAAGTAATAGCCCATCATCTTATGATATCTTTGTTAATCAAATGTGTAAGTTTTATAACGTGATGGGCCACAATGGGCAGGCCTTTTTAGATGCTCTTGATCATGTCCCATGTGGTACAGACTTAGATGATATTAGTCGTATTAAGTCTAGCATCATTGAGATGTCAAAGAAGATTCTTGACTTTAAAGATACTTTCACCAATGATAAAGATGAGGTCCGCCTCTATATGGATATCACTGGTGGCCCACGCAATGCAGCTATGATTCTCCTTGTTATTAGTAGACTGCTCGCCTATCATGGTATCATTGTTGATGATGTATATTACTCTGGTTATAAGGAGATTGAGAACGGCCCAGGAGAAATTACAGTTCATAAAGTGCTAGATATTTATGAGCTATTTGATATTATTGCAGGATTTGAAGAGTTTAAACTATTTGGTAGTGCCAAAAAATTAAATACTTACTTTAAGTCACCTGAAAATATTGGAACAGGTAATATTGAATCGACTGCTACAGCTACAAAAAAATTGCTAAAAGCTATGGACAGCTTTTCAGAAGCTATTAATATTTCAAGCCGTGGTGCATTTGAAAAATCTATAGCTCGTCTTGATGATAGCTTATCCTTAGTACATAGTATGGCAAATAATACAGATGATAATAAGACCTTTGACCAAGAATTAATTGAATTATTGCATAAACCTATTGAGCAGTCGTATACTACCCTTTTACAACATCATCGTAATCATGCCTCTGATGAACTAGCCTATATTGATTGGTGTTTAGATCATGATTATTTGCAACAAGCACTTACCTTATTTTGTGAATATGTACCGGAATACGCAGTAGGTAAAGGTATTATAGAGTATGATCCACTCGTGTTTAATGCATATTATGAAGATACGCAACAGAATAAAGAAAAGAGATTGCTCCAAGCTGCTATAAAAGCATGGAATAGAGCGGGGAATCATATCCAGTTTAGTACATTTTATAATGTAGTCATGCCCGATCATGATAAGAAAACTTCTGAAAAAGATGTACGGTCTATGCCTATGCGCTTATTTAATTCTATTAATAACGCTCGTATGCAATGCTTGGCAGCTATGATAAATGCAAAAAAAGATGAAGTAGCTCCTAATATCGATAAAGTAATTACTTATTATATTAAATTCGTAAGAAACGAAAAAAAGAAAATACAAATTGTTGAAAGAGACCTCCAAAAGCAGAAAGAACGTATTCATCTGATGGTGGATGAAGAAACTACTAAACTTAGAGAAAAATGTGAGGTTCTTTTAAATCAATATGGGTTTACACTTTATTTACAAGACGATAGATATGCTGAAAATTATACATTATTAGAATATATCTCGTTTTTGCAAGATATTCTTGAAAGTGCAGAGAATATAGAAGCCTTTAATAATATCTTAGAGTCATTACGTAAAAATATAATATCTGAAGTTTTAAGTAAAGAGGAATTTAAAGAGTATATTATTTGTGATGCAGATAATTCTTCATTTAGGTTGAAAAAAACAAGTATGTTAGCGCGTAATATGGTATGTAATGCTATATTAAATTATTTAATTGAAGAAAAAAAATATAAGGCATATAAGAGTCTTATTATGCATCAATTATCAGATACTAAAGATAGTGCAGTGACTACGGCTGAGTTATTATTATCACAACGAAAACCGTATGATAAAGGGGTTCCTTTATTTGAGGTTTCGGGTGTATATATTCCGCATGTAGCATTAGAGGATGTAACTAAGACAATGAAGTTTATTGAGCAATACTTTGAGATAAAAAAGGCACGTAATGATAGTAACCATGCGAATAAAGAAATGCTATGTAAGTATACTACATCCCAAGAACTACGCCATGAGATTCGTAAATGTGTAGCAATGGCAAGAGAATTGAGTAGAAAATAGGATATTTAATATAAGAGGCTATAGATAGTAATAATCTATAGCCTTTTGGTTTTTATGAAATTATTGTTGATTATACGTACAGATATACTCACGAACCTCACGAATATCATTAAGACATTGTTTTAATTCCCTTTTTATGTCTTCACTTTCAATAAACTGGCCCCGTTTTTCTTCACGTGCATGTGCCGTATCATTTCGACTACCTTTTAATGTTCTATAAAGGTTTAATATGCGAGCTACTTGTGTTATTTTTTCTGGATTGCTTTTTAATACTGAATTAAGTGTGAGTCCATCTATTCCATAAAGTTGATGGGGGAATAAATCTATTGGATATTGATATGATACAAAATTAGCAAATAGAAAACGATATATATCATCATTGTTTGAGTTCGTGAAGATTGAAATAAATGCATCTCTTACCTTAAAGAGTTTATTAGTGTCGTTAAGTGTAATTTCATATTGATCATTAACTGTTACAACATCGCTAGGCAAATCTTTAATTTCTTCTAATTGATGTACAAGTGCAGCAGTAAAATATCTTCTAATATTTTTGTTAAACTCATTTATACCTACAATAGATTTGGTATTTATACCTATATTACTGATAAGTCGAAGTAGCTTACTAGGCACATTAACATTATTATTGGGAAACGTTTTGTATTTCAAATAATTATGTGGCTCTTTTTCTGCTTCTTTTAAGATTATTTGATTAATATCGTTTATTAGTTGCTCCTCAAATTTAGGATATTGTGTATCTTCTCTAGTAATGTTAGTGCTAGTGTTATTTTTCTTGTCTTTTAATGCTTCTTTGATAATTCGCTTAGACTCTTTTGAAAAATCACCACTAAAGTATTTCAGTAATACACTTTTTATTTTATTATTAATCTTAGTCGCTCTATTGTTTACGATTTCCATTGTTTTGGCGGTATACTCATTAATTGTATTAAAGTTCTCCATAGAGGCACTTAATTCATTGTCTGAGTCTGTAGGGAAGATAGTGTCATCTAAAATAATCATTTTAGATTCTAAAATAGCACGAGGTACAAATTCAGCGAATAGTGCTAAGGCCTGCTGTAGATAACCATTAGCTAGGCACCAATCAATGTATGCTAAATCGTCTTCTTTATTAGCTAGAACTGTTTTATAGTTATTTTGAATTTTGTCACTCATTAATTTGAGTGCCTCAATTTCAAAGTTTTTGTGATTTTCTCTATTATTTGCAGGTATTTCTTGTTTAGAGGATTCGATATCTGTTAAAAGTTTATGAATGTCTTCCATGGATCTTTGGAACATACCACGACTAGATAGACGAACGGCTTCTGAAAAATCTCCCATGCTAGAGATTAGTTCTTTGATTTGGACATCGGGGTTATCTAAAGTATTTACATAGTTTTTTAAGGTATCAACACTACCGAATTGGTTGAACTCAGCAAATCCTGTAATCATATCGTAAATATTATAGATGGAGTTCCCTTCATATACTCGAACTATGCTATTGTTATTTGCATTTACATTGGCATATAAAATAGATCCAATTTCAATACCTTGAAAAGCTACTAGTCTAATGATGGCAATCATCAGCATAATAGCTGTTCGTGGGCCACCAGATAAGTCTACATGTAAGATAACCCTGTCATCAGATGACTTGCTTTTGTAATATTCCATTATAGCTTGAGACATATCTATAATGCTGTCCTTTAGATTGTCTATATAGTCGATGTCACCACAATCTATATAATTAATTGTTTCTGGGCCCCATGTAATAGGTATACTTGTTTTATTGATATAATCACACATTTGCTCTTCAAATACGTTGAGGCTTGATATGGTAGATTCTTTAAACGTATTCTCTATTTCTGGTGATTTAAAAAAGAACAGCTTATCTAATTTGAAAGTGGAGTTCTCTTTTCTTTTATTATGTAAAAGATACTTTAAAGCGGATTCATTAGTTTGACGGATGATATCAAAGGGCGCTAGCTCAGTAAGATTAATAACTGATTTTTCTAGCTTTTGAGGATTATATGGATTATCTTTTGTATGTAAGGTGCTTAAAAATGTTAGGTAAATATGATGTTCCATAATATGGCTCCTAGAGAATCGAGAATTAAAAATGAAGCTTTTATGAATACTATACCAAATTTTATATAAATTACATAGAGCCTAGCCTACGGTAAAATAATAGATATATAAGCGAATCTTAAAATTCATGTTTACGTCTTAGTTTTCTTGAATAGGGATATATGAATTCACATTTTATAATAACCTTGTAACCTATATACAATACCTTTTGATTCATAAAACCAAAGATTCGTTCTACTTTTATGAACTCATAGGTAGACTGGATCGGTTCATACTTTAGATGGTTAATTTAAGTTCATATAATAAGGAGGTAACATGTGTAGAAAGATTAGTCGTGTAGATATGTAATTGTACTTTTGTTGTTTCAGGCTTTTAGTATAGGAGGAGGTGTTTGTATGGAACTATTTGTTGAGTTTGGTTTAGTTCATGTTTGTGTTGAGGAGTAATTTTGATCATTATAATTGAATCTGATGTTAATTAGACCTATTCATATGATGTCTCATATGAATAGGTCTTTTTTATATGTAACATTCGGTCACAATCATTTTCTACTGTAATAAATGTATTATAAAATTTGCTGAATATAAGTTTTATCTGTATTTGGCTAAGATGATCAAAAAAGAAAATGATAAGGAATATTGACGGCAAATTCAAAAAACCTTATAATAACTGTAATCTTAGAAAAACCATTTACTACCAGTATTTACCTATGTTCACGAGCATTTTTAATTTAAGGGGAGCACAAACTGACCGTTTTCGGTATGAGGTTTTCCAAAACCTATTTTTAAGCTCCATGAATACTGGCTTTCCGAGAGACACTGTTGCAACAGTACCTACCGTTTACGGTATTGAAACCCTCCTCATCATGATACATAAATATATACTTAACTATAGTGTTGCAACAGTACCTACCGTTTACGGTATTGAAACGTTATCGGAATGATAATTGACAGCGCTAAAACAGGTTTAGTTGCAACAGTACCTACCGTTTACGGTATTGAAACCTTCGATAAAAATAACTTGTGTCATCTTCTTTTCCTCGTTGCAACAGTACCTACCGTTTACGGTATTGAAACCTGGATGCCAATCATAAACATCTTCGCCATATACGTTGCAACAGTACCTACCGTTTACGGTATTGAAACTTAATGATTTCAATTCCCTTACGTAATTGCTCTTTATTAAGTTGCAACAGTACCTACCGTTTACGGTATTGAAACGCGTCTACGTTTAAGCGATTTTATCGATACTATATTTACGTTGCAACAGTACCTACCGTTTACGGTATTGAAACAGTGCATCATATGGAAACACCACTTCAGCATAATTCAATCGTTGCAACAGTACCTACCGTTTACGGTATTGAAACTCTAGTCATCTAAATGTTTTACCCTATCATAATCAGATTGTTGCAACAGTACCTACCGTTTACGGTATTGAAACATTAAAGGCATCTATACTGATGAAGCTAATAAAGAGCTTAAAGTTGCAACAGTACCTACCGTTTACGGTATTGAAACAGCATCCTTTTCGATGCAATTATATTTCAAATTTTGTAGTTGCAACAGTACCTACCGTTTACGGTATTGAAACTCAAAAAAATGGGGTGTATATATATGAAATTCGTGTCACGTTGCAACAGTACCTACCGTTTACGGTATTGAAACTAGTAATCTCGTCTTTTGCTGCAGCTGGGTTGAAAGCGTTGCAACAGTACCTACCGTTTACGGTATTGAAACAGTTGAGTTTCGAATGCTTTTGTTGGAGCAATCTTTCGTTGCAACAGTACCTACCGTTTACGGTATTGAAACTGCTCAGGAGATGTATGGATCACCTCTCAGTCTTTTGCCGTTGCAACAGTATTTACCATTTACGGTATTGAAACTACTTATTATTAACTCTAATAAAGAATTCAACAGTCTTATCGTTGCAACAGTACTTACCGTTTACGGTATGCGCCGAAGGGTGCGAGACAGCAGAGGAGCAAAGCGACGATGAGGTCCGCACATCTTAAGTGCCTGAACGAAGTGAAGGTAAAACGAAGGTGATAAGGGATTCAGCTTACCGTTTACGGTATTGAAACCTGTATCTATAGTTTCATCTAGGATACCGATTTTATTTCCGGTTGCAACAGTGCTTACCGTTTACGGTATGCGCAGAAGGGTGCTAGACTGCAGAGGAGAAAAGCGACGATGAGGTCCGCACATCTCAAGTATCTGAACGAAGTGAAGGTAAAACGAAGGTGACAAAGTAACAGTTTTTATCGTTTATGATTGTGTATTTTCATATTTAATGTAAAAGGGTGAATCTTTAGATTCACCCTTTTTTGCATCTTAGTTTTTTTGAATATGGACTTGTCGATTTTCATTCTATAATTATTTTGTAGCCCAAAGGGAAATACTATGAATTATAAAGATGATAGTTCGCCTTAGTTTTTATGAATTCAATTGTATCTTTGATAAGGTTATATTATGGATAGTTAATTTAGTCATATGAGTTGGGAGGTAATGAATGACTTGTAGAATTGGATATTTGAAATTGTAAATGTCAAAGGATTTGTTTTGTTTATATGTATTTTAGGAGGAATTAATATGCTACCATTATTTGCAGCAGCAGCGGCCGCAGCCGCATGGGAAGGTTTTGCAGCAGGTGTATTATTAGGTGTGTCCGTATATCAAGCCGTTAAGTCTGATGACTAGTTGTTGGTTGATATATTAAGAAAGGTAGATGATAGTATGTATCCATATATAGGCTTTGCCGTAGGATTAATAGTATGTAAATTATTTGAGGACTAATGTAAGGAGAAAATAGTATGAAACAATTGTTACAATATAAATTAGTAGAAAACAGGAGATGTAAGTTTTAAGGATTGTATTAAAAGGTTTTAATTGTAATGAGGTGAAAATATGGATGAACTATTGGATTTAGTAATAGAAATAGCTGTTGATGAAGCAGTAGATTTTATACTAGACGAATTATTTGATTGAGTATAGGAGAGGTGTACATGTCAACTCTAATAGGATTACTATTGTTGTATATATTCGCTTGGTATCTTGAGGATTAATAGTAGAAATAATGATGGAATATAATTGTATATAGGCCTATTCATATGATGTCGTATGGATAGGTCTTTTATATGTAGTAGATAGACTAAATCCTTTTTTAGGTATTCAAATTAAGTTAAAGGTTGTTAAACTTAGATACTATCTACATTTAATTAAAAATAAGCCATAAGTCAGAAAGAAAACGATAAAGAATATTGACGTAAAATAGAGAAACTTTTATAATTACTGTAACCTTAGAAAAATCATTTACCACCAGTATTTACTTATGCTTATCGGTATTTTTGATCCAATGGGAGCCCAATCTGACCGTTTACGGTGTGAGGTTTGCCAAAACTTAATTTTAAGCCCCATGAATACTGGCTTTCTGAGGCATGCTGTTGCAACAGCACTTACCGTTTACGGTATTGAAACATTATATCTGCTGTTTAATAGATTGATGAAATGTTGTTGCAACAGCACTTACCGTTTACGGTATTGAAACTTGAGTTGTTTTGTTAGCCATGATTAGACCTCTTTCTAGTTGCAACAGCACTTACCGTTTACGGTATTGAAACTTAAAGATACTATGGACGATGTAATGGACAGTGTCGTTGCAACAGCACTTACCGTTTACGGTATTGAAACTTCATAAATAGCTTTAGGGATAATCTGACTAATAAGTTGCAACAAGCACTTACCGTTTACGGTATTGAAACTTTTAGATGGTGCGTTATTTTCACGCATCCATACTTTGTTGCAACAGCACTTACCGTTTACGGTATTGAAACTTCTCGTCCGGCGGCTTATCGATAATGCGAGCTTCGGAAGTTGCAACAGCACTTACCGTTTACGGTATTGAAACCCTCTTGGGTAGCGTTATCATACCCAGACATAACTAAAGTTGCAACAGCTCTTACCGTTTACGGTATTGAAACATTAATGGAGAAGTTTCAAGATCTTGTTCACCATTCGTTGCAACAGCTCTTACTGTTTACGGTATTGAAACTTCCGGACTTTTGATTTTTCATTGTGTTGGCATACTGGGGTTGCAACAGCTCTTACCGTTTACGGTATTGAAACTTTAATCACCCCAATCACGGTGTTAATTAATGGGGCGGGTTGCAACAGCTCTTACCGTTTACGGTATTGAAACGCAATTAGAGTATCTAGGTTGCTAGGAATTCCTAAGTTGCAACAGCTCTTACCGTTTACGGTATTGAAACATTTCTGCATAGGTATTAGTAGGCATAAAAGGTATAAGTTGCAATAGCTTCTTACCGTTTACGGTATGCGCAGAAGGGTGCGGAATATCTAACTTAAAAATTACATAATAATAAAGAACTGTATTTTTGTGATATACACAAGAATACAGTTCTTTTTTGCTCCTAGTTTTTCTGATTAGTTCACTTTCAGTATCATTCGTATAATGAACTCAACAAGTTTGATTGGTCTTATATAGGAGGTAGTATATGGCAATGTTGTTTTTAACTTTATTGGTGTGGTTTGTATTACCATCACGGAATGATTATTAAGGAGGGTATTATGGAAAATTTACAGCAAGAATTAAAGTCTATGTTGTCCTTATCAGGGCGTATGAATCGTCGCTCTTATTTTATGAATTTGTTGATGATTATTGGTATTGGCTATCTTGGGGGCCTTTGTATTAGTCTTGCCCCTGTATCTAAGTTTTTCTGGGTATTGGGTTGGTCAATCATAGGGTATTCTGTTGTTCGAGAGTTAGCTATTGCATCGCGTCGTATTCATGATTTAAATGGGCCAACTTATTTAGCAGGTATTTATATTGTGGCCGCTATAATAGCTATTTTTGAGCCCACTTTGGCTAAAATAATGGGATTTGTAAAAATTGGTTTAGTGCTGATGCCAGGGGATGAAGATCCTAATAATTATGGTGAAAAACCGGATTCAATGATTGTTGTTTAGTAAAGGAGTAAATGGAATGACTGGCTTCATAGGGATATTTTTGTGTGGGATTGTATTGTTTATGATTTTTGATTTTCTGACTAATGGTAGAAAGTAAAGATACAGGAGGTTCTGATGCGGTATCTTATTTCTTATGATATTTCCGATACTAAAATTAGAAATAAGGTAGTTAAGTATTTAGAATCCTTCTGTTACCGCGTACAGTATAGTGTGTTTTTATGTGTTCATGCTCCCGTTAGAGTAGAAACGATTGCCAAAAAGCTCGAAGTGTTAACACAAGGGGATGAAACACGGCGCCTCCTCATCGTCTCTATTTCTGACACAGCTAAGACACCTATATGGTGTAATAAAATGATTCCATTAACAGAGGATAAGATGTTGATTATTTAATTTTTTAGGAGGTTGTGATGTTAGAAACTTTATATGTAATGACACCTGGTATATCAATACGACAAGATGGAGGATTGTTAGTACTTGAAAAAGATCATTCTGTTATTAAAGAAATTCCTATAGCGACTGTATCAAATCTTGTATTAGGTCGAACGATTCAAATTTCTACACAGGTTATGTTTTCTTTAGTGAAGCAAGGTTCTCTCATTCAGTTTGTAGATTATAAGTATCAGCTTGTAGGGACCTTAGGGGATGAGCATACGACTTTACAACGTTTGTTGTGGCAAGTAGTATGCTTTCAAAATCAAGATTTTGCCTTAGATGGAGCAAAATATATTGTTCGACGTAAGATCAAAGGTCAGATAGCCTTGTTGAATCAGTATAAAAAGAGTAAAAGCATTCCAAATTTTGTGGCCGTACATAGAACGATGCAAGCGTTGCTGAAACGTGTAGAAAGAACAAAAAAAGTAGACACATTACGTGGTATAGAGGGATTAGCATCTAGGACTTATTTTTCTGTATTAGGGCATGTATTATCTGAACCATGGGAATTTTCTGGCCGTAGACGTCATCCTAGCCCTGATCCTGTTAACGCTATCTTGAGTTATGGCTATTCGTTTTTAGAACGGGAAGTACGTGCCTGTTTGTTGACTGCTGGTTTAGATGTACGCATAGGTGTTCTACATAGCACGAATAATCGAAAGGATAGTTTAGTGTACGATGTAATGGATATATTTAGACAAGATATAATCGATCGCTTTGTATTAAAACTATTGAATCGTCATATGATACTCCCTGAAGATTTTGATCTGTCAGAACGAGGTTGTTTTTTATCTAAAGAGACCAATAAGAAATGGGTGGAGCTTTATGAGGGCTATATGAAATCGGAGCTTTCTCGTCTTGATAATCTAGCACCAAGAAAATGGATTCAACAAGAAATACAAGCTTTTATTTCATATCTTAAATCGTTAGGTGAAACAGTAGATATTGAAAAATCTGAGAATATATCTTGATAGTAGGAGCCGATGTATATGTAAAAATATGGTATCAGCCTATACATTCATGTAATTATATACAATTTATAAAATATGAAAAATCTTTCATAAATCATGTATTTATGAGTGATTTTTTTTATACGATTTGCTATTATTAAAGATGAATAATAAATGAATTTTGTTTTGTAGTTTGTATAGTGAGGAGTGGTTATGTTTATCAATCATACGAATCATCCTTCTCAATATTGGTCGGATGAACAGTTGGCAGCAGCTCATCAATATGGTGAGGTGGTAGATATACCATTTCCCCTCATTGATCCAGCGTTACCATCTGGTGAAATTGGGCAGCTAGTACAGGAATATGCAGGGAGGATTATAAGTCTCAATCCACAGGCTGTCTTGTGCCAGGGGGAATTTGTATACTGTCACGCTTTAGTGGAACGACTATTAGCAGTGGGAATTACTGTATTAGTAGCCACTAGTGAGCGCTTGGTAAGTGAATCTTACGAAGCAGGCATAAATGAGAAAATCGTCAATTTTCAGTTTGTTCAATTTCGAGAATATTGTCATTTATAAATGTTGTGTTAATAGGTAAGGAGTGAGCCTATGCAAGTAAATGCCATATTGTTTGATGTGCAGTCTATTCAAAAGTATATTTTTGCTAACAATAAACTGAAGGCCAATGTTGGAGCATCGTTTATTGTGGATAGATTGTTTGAGGATGTATTGTGTAAAGAAATTATCAATAAGCTTGGGGTAGAGGCTGACACTACATCTTGGTTGACACGTAGTGACAGCATTACATCTCTTCCAAAAGCTATATACGTTGCGTATATTGGCGGCGGTAATGCTCTGGTTCTTATAGATGATAAACATGAAAGTTTGGTTCAAGATATTGTTAAGAAATTTACGACTCAAGTTTTGGTGCAGTATCCAGGTCTAAAAGTAGGTGCCACAACTGGTTACATTACTCTTGATGGAACACAGTTTTCTGCAGATCTCGGCAAATTATATAAACAATTGAAAGCTAATCAATTTGCATTGAATCCAATAGTGCATCCTGCTAATACAGGTTTGACAACCATTTGTGATTTCAGTGGTGAGGTAGCAGATACAACGCAAAGCTTTGGTGATGACAAGCGCTTAGTTGCTACATCCTTCACAGCTAAATTTGAAGCCTTTGAGGCTGCGAATAGCCGTTTAAAAATAGACTTATTTGGTACGGAAACGACTGATTGGGTATTTCCATCTGAATTTGAAGAGTTAGGTCAAAACCAATCTACCGAAAAGAGTAAAACAGGAATTAATGATATTGCAATCGTTCATATCGATGGTAATAACATGGGTGCTCACTTTAGACAATGTAAAACATTAGAAGAACGAAGTGCTCTTTCTAAACGTGTAGCTACAAAAACATTGGAGAGCTTTAAAGCATTGGTGCAATGGATTATTGATAAATACGATATTCTTGATGAAAACCTCGAATTGTCTAAGAATATGTTGCCAATCCGTCCGATTATCATTGGTGGCGATGATATTACTTTTATTTGCAATGCTCGTATTGCAGTGCAAGCCTCTCACTATTTAATGCAACAACTCTTGAGTGATAAGAACGGCATATCCATTTCTTCTTGTGCTGGTATTGCTGTAATTCCTACGTCTTACCCATTCTTTAGAGGCTATGAAATGGCAGAGCAGCTTTGCGATCGCGCTAAATCTAAAATGCGTGAATATAATGCGGTGCACAAGGTTAATGAGTCTTGTTGGATGGATTTTGCCTTCCTTCATGGTGAAACAGCACCTACCTTGGAGCAGTTTTTCGCTAATGAATATAGTAGCTTAACCGGTAATATGCATTTTGGGCCATATCAAGTGTTTAATGATAATATTGAGGCTGAAAAAGATATATTTGCTCTTTCAAAATTATTAGAGTGTACACATCAATTTATTTTGGTTAAGGATAAAGCATATTCAGGTGATTTACTGGCTCATAATAAGGTCAAAGAATTGCGTTCTGTATTACAAGATAATGAACATATGTGGACTATATTCCTCGAGCAACTACGCAACACTAATAAATTTATGCCTACTGTAGCTGGTTGGGATGCTTTCAAAGAAAAACTATGGGCTAAGGTAAATGGTAAAATGCGTACGCCATATGTTGATGCCATAGAATTAATGGATTATGTTTTGCCTGGATTGGAGTAAGTATGTACACATTAACTATTAAATTATTGTCGCCAACGATGCTTATGTCCGGCCAAGGCGATGTCAACACGGACAGCACTATCGTCCATGATCGTTATGGAATTCCTTTTATTCCTGCTAAACGTGTGCGTGGTGTTTTATATGAAAGTGCCATTGAAGTAGCCGAAATGATGCATGCAGCAGGTTTGAATACCTTTACTATTGATGATGTAAAGGTATTGTTTAATCGCCTTGAAGGTGCAGAGGATAACCCTAGATTATCTATTTCTAATTTAACAATTGCTGATTATGACGTGGTAGCTAGTGAATTAGCGGCTCTTGAAGAGCAATATCCAGCAGTGTTTACGAAGGAACGTGTCCTCGAAGAGTACACATCTATGCGTTATTACACATCTATCGATCAAGTAACAGGTACAGCACTAGAGGGGACGTTGCATAACTCTCGCGTTCTCAATAGAGGTCTTGCTTTCAGTGGTCAAATCGATGTGGAAGATATGACGGAATTAGAACGATTGATTTTAGCATGTGCAGTGCGTAATTTGACTGGCATTGGTGGCAAACGTAACCGCGGCTTTGGCCAAGTAGAATGCACAATTGATGATACGTCTTTTGATTTAGAATCTTTAGGGGGTACATTATGGAACAAGTAAATATTACGATTACCGTTAAATCCCCAACGCTTATTGCGAATTCCTCCACGGCAGGTGTATTAACATCTACACGTGGCTCTATTGATGGTCGAGTATTGCGCGGTCTTTTTGCATCTCAGTTTATTTCCTCTCATAAGCTTGGTAGAGAAGCTCATAAGAATCAGGATTTTATGAATTTATTCTATGGTGACTTACGATTTGTTGCGGCCTATAAGCATACGCCAAAAGGTACGTCTTTTCCAGCACCGTTGAGCTTACAAAAGAACAAAAATGCAGAAGGCTATGCCAGTGATGATGTCGTAGACTTCTACACCGGTAAAGATCTTTTGGGTTTTAAAGGCGTTAAAGGGTTTGTTGTTGTAGATGGCAAGGAATGTAGTCCTGTACAAATTGAAACGGCTATTAAATTACATATGTCTCGATCTTTAGAGCAAGAACGTGTGCAAGGTCGCAGTAAAGATGGTAATATCTTTAATTATGAATACATTGAGCCAAATCAAGTATTTGTAGGTTCTGTGGTGGGGCCTAAAGTTGCATTAGAGGAGTTTGTTCGTCAATTCCCTAAACAGTTGGATTGTCATATCGGTCGCTCTCGTCGTACTGAATATGGTCATTGTCTCGTTGAAATTGGTGATATTACAGCTGTTCCAACGCCAGTAAATAGTGGTAACTCTGTATATGTAAGACTTCATACGCCATTAGTGCTAGGTAATGAGTCTATTGGTCATGTAGTAGCTCAAGCAGTCCAATCAATTGGTTCAGATATCTCTGTAGGTACTGTGTTTGCCTCTTATCAAGAGGAGCAAAGCTTTAATAGTATTTGGGGCGTTCGTAGTAGCGCTGAAGCGTCTGCATCTGCTGGTAGTATCGTAGAGCTTGTAAAGGAATCTGGTTGGTCTCAAGATGATCTAGATAAACTACAAAATATCTTGTATAACGGCATGGGTACTCGACTTCAAGAGGGCTACGGTCAAGGCCGTTTATGGACTCCTGGCGAGTTCAAACTAGTGAAATTAGGTAAGAAAGAAGCACCTAAGCTCAAATCTTTACATATGCCAACACAAGAAATTGCAAAAAAGGTATTGGAAAAACAAGTTATTGTAAATGCTCGTTTGCGTGCTGCTCACGATGTAGATACGTATATTAAACGTACTATGTCTAGAAGTGGTATATCTAAGCATTTTGCATCTGTACTATTGACTGAACTTGGTACAAATCATGAAACTGGTCATAAGCAATTACAACAATTCTTGGAAGACAAGAAGGCAGAAGGGCAAAAGAAAAATGAGCCTAGAGTTATTGAAAAGAACTTGCGTGAGTTCCATTTAGGGCATGCTTATACGCGCAGTGAAACAAAACGTGTTAACTTGATGGAGTATATCATTGATTTTGATGCTCCTACATTAGTGGCCGCTTGTTTGGCAAAATCTGGTGAAAGTGGAACATACTACGAAATTCCTGCTGAATTAGTCGATATGGTAGGGCTCGACAAACAAAAACTTTCAAATGTAGTGGCCTACGAATATTGGACATATTTCTTTAGACATATTAGAAAGATTAAGTAAGGAGGACCGTCGTATGTTAAACTCTGCAAGTGTAATAGGGCGGTACACTCTAACTGGTACTGTCAAACTCACAAGCCCTCTCGTTATTCGAGCTGGTGTTAGTAATGATATTTTAAATGATACAGTAGATGATATCGTGGTAACCTATCACGATGGTCAACCATTCATTCCTGGGACATCCTTAGCAGGCGTATTGCGCCAAGCGATTCAAGGCCTTGAACCTGTATCTGAAGATGTATTATTTGGTTCCATTGATGACAAAGGTACACAAAGCGCATTACAGATTAATGATATTCCATTAGATAATACAAATATTGTCGTTCGTGATGGCATCTGTATAGACGATGTGCGTGGTGTCACTAAAGATGGCGCAAAATATGACTTCGAGGTAATCGAGTCTGGTGCGACTGGTCGATTGCGTATTGATTGCGTGATTCGTCAATGCCACGAAAATCAAGCAGATAAGATTGAGCGAGCTCTTGTAGCGTTAGCTAATCTACTTAAAAACGGCATCTCCATTGGTGCTCGTACGGTGAATGGTTTAGGTCGCATAACATGTAAAGATATTTCTTTAGAGCATTATGACTTCACTAAGCCAGAACATGTAAAAGGGTGGTTACTACGTAAAGCGGGTACATCTGTTGCTATTCCTGAACGATGTATGATTGCTGACAAAGACCTTGTTATAGATATGGAATGCTACTTAGAAGATACAGTTCTTATTAAATCTATTTTTGAAGATGTATGGGAGGGATATTCTAAAATTCTCTTTATTCCAGGGACATCTATCAAAGGTGTATTACGTCATCAATGTTGCAATATTTTGTACTCCATAGACTTATCTAATACTGTTGCAAAAAATTTGTTTGGTTATAGCGATAATCAGAATAGTCGTAAAGGGCGATTAACGGTTGATGAAGTATATTTAGATACTACTTATAAACAAGAAGAACAGATTCGTACCCGTATAGACCGCTTTACTGGAGGGGTTATGACTGGTGCTTTATTCCAAGACCACCCTATTCGTAATACAAAAGGAAAACAGTTAACATTCCCATTGCGTATAACTGTTAAAGATTGCAGTGATAGTGAAGCGGGCCTAGTGTTACTTCTTGTAAAAGATCTTATGACAGGTCAAATTACGTTGGGCGCTAATCGTACAATCGGTTATGGCCGCATTAAAGGTAACAATGTTGCGGTTCAATATCATGGTGAAAGCTATGGTATCGATAATGCTGGCAAGGTTACAGAAGGTGAAGCTACTAAACTTGAAGCTTTGGTTCAAGCGTTACATCAATCTGCAGAAGATACAATGTTAGCTAAGGAGGGCGCTCATGAGTAAACAATTACATAGCCATGAAGGTGTATATACACGTACAACCGGCACATGTGGTCCTACAGCTAATGTGAACGTACTAGCTGTAGCAAAAGAACAGATGAAACAAGAGGGCCTAGTGATTACTTGGTCTGTCCATGAAGTCAAATGGGGCTATTTCAAGCAAGGTGGCTTCCAATTCTCTGATGGTACGACTGATGTAGATTTGGCGTATCTACAAGACATGCGTATCTTTAATGAAACTGAAGAGTTGCGCCTCACTGTACAACATGGTGAGATTACATATCGTTATATTAACGATGAAGCTGGTGAACCTGTAACGTACGTGGACTCTTCCTCTCGTATGATTGGTGAAGTTGATGCAGGTCGTACACAGTTGAACCGAGTAGAGGGCTTTATAAGCCTAGTTGATATAGGCCGTAAACTTTCACAAATTATTCCTGTGTCCACTACAAAACAATACTGTTATTTAACGACACGTAATTACATTGGCTATTTAGATAATCATCAAGCGAGCTATACAGATTATCGATATGTCAAAATCGTGGATAAGGAGGTCTAGTATGGCAAAAACAATCGCTGACAGACTGAAGGCTAGTCGTAGCCATATGGCAAAAGTCAATGGTGAGAATTTTGAAGATGTGAAAAATAATGTAAAAAATAAAAATTATAAAAACTCTTCTAACTATAATCAATATTCAAATAATAGACACAGCTCTGGTAATAAAAGAGTGAAATCCACAGAGCCAGTTTCTGTACCATATAATTTTATAAGTTTACCAAAGCAGGTAATACCAGCAGAGTTTTTTGAATTGGATTCTTATACCTCTGAAGAACTAAAAAAGTTATATACACAACATGTTTTAGATAATGGTAAAAATTCGGGATATATAGATATTGATATTTTTACTCAGACTCCATTATTTATAGGTGGCAAAGTTATTAAAAAAGGAGATCAAGAATACCAAGAATTTTTTGGTGGAACAGAGAATCCAATTATACCTGGCAGTAGTATAAAAAGCATGATTAAGCAGATTTTAAAAATTACTACTGCAAGTAAATTTAATGCATATGATAGTAAAACGGGAATAGGTGATTTTGAGGATAAAAGATTATATTTTAGAGGTTTAGCTAGTCCCGTTCAAGAGCTACGTAAGCATTATGATTCTAGTATGGTTGAAAGTATATATGAGAATGGCAAGCAACGATCATTAACAAAAGCAAAAGCAGGATTCCTTATAAAAACAATTGAGAACGAATGTTTTATTGTAAATGCTAACTTTAAAACTCTTTTATATAAAAATTATCCTGAGTTAAGTGCTAAGAAGGATCAAGCTAGTATTGAGTGGCAAGACCAGAGTGTAAATATTCATACTGGCTCTATGAATAGAAAAGCATCCTTTATACAGATTGCAAAGCCTGGAAATTTTAAAAATAGAAGTATTTCTGTTCCTGAATCAGTTATTAATAGCTATATTTATGATAGTAATCGTACAACACTTAATTTGTTAGATATAGAAAATGGTAAATCAGGAAGTGCGGCTAAAACATATACAGGATGTTCGGATATCACTTATGTTGTTCCTTGTTTTTATAAGGAAAAATCTAATGTGGTAGAACATTTTGGTCATGGACGTTTCTATCGAATTGCTTATAATTTAAATATAAAGGATCACCTGCCAGAATCTTTGAAACGTCAAAGTCATATAGTTGATTTAACGGATAGTATTTTAGGATATGCAGATAATTGGGCTGGGAGAGTATCTTTTTCTGAGGCTCGCTTAGATAATAAACCTATGTGGTGTGAAACGAGTTTACCTCATCCATTAATGAGTCCAAAACCAACATCTTTCCAATTTTATTTGGAACAAAATATGGATTCTCTGACCTCAAATTATAATCATTGGGGAATGAAAACGGGTGCTATTAGAGGTTATAAATTATATTGGCATCAACCTTTATCAAAAGCTAATGCATGGAAAATAGGTAAAGACGATCCAGTTATTAAAAATTCTAAATATATACAACCAATTGACTCTAATATGAATTTTAGTAGTAGAATTTATTTTAATGACCTTAGTGAGGTAGAGTTAGGTGCATTATTATTCGCATTGAGTCTTGATTCTTATGCAAGTGAAAAACATAGTATATCTTATAAGCTTGGTATGGGAAAATCAATTGGCTTGGGTAGTATTAAGTTAAATTCTTCTTTGCATATCCAAGATAAATCAACTAGATATAAAACGTTATTTGATAGTGGTAAATGGCAATTAGGATCAAAAGATATTTCGAAAGATAGATTTATTCAGGCTTTTATCGAGTATAGAACTGAAAAACTTGGAGTAGAGTGTTCGAGTTATTCCAAAATGCTTGAGGATTTACTTTTAATGATGGATTGGAATTTAGCTAATGGCCCAACTGCAATAAAAAAATGGGGAGAAGCAATGACAATGATGTCTATTGATAATGATCCACACAAACGATTTAAAGATAGAAGTAAGTTAGGCACACCAAGTGAATTTATTAAAGCTTGGAGCAAAAAATAATGCTAGGCACAGTTACTATTGCTTTAGAAGCTCAAAATAGAGGCAGCTTGCCTGCCTTTCCTGGGCGATATCTACATGCGGCACTCTTCTCTATTCTTAGTCATATAGCTGCAGATAAGGCTACATGGTGGCATGATATGGAAGGAATAAAGCCTTTTTCACTACAATTATCCTTCAAAGAGCCTCGTCAAGATAATATCATTCGACGTGGGGATATCTTATATTTACATGTTTCTGTATGGCATAGTGAGTTATGGGGATTACTAGAAGGTATATCTGAGGGCTTAGAGGTAGTCTTTGGTAGCGTACGAACTACAATTGTAGGGGTTCGTTACGGGGCACCGTTTAATCTACCGTTGAAAGTAGATAATGAACTGGAGCTAATTAGTCGGCGCCTTTCTGCAAAACAGGTGAGACGTATTACTTTTGAAGTTATGATGCCTACATCCTTTAATGGGACACATGGAGATATAACCTTCCCTACAGCAAGTCTTATTTTCTCCTCTCTCGTAGACAAATGGAATGCTGGTGATATGACCGATGCATTAGATAAGGATTTAATACGGACGGTTGTTGAGAAGGTTACCCTTGAACGTTGGGAAGGTCATACAAAACGAGTGTTTTATGGTCGTGATCGAGGGCTTACTGGTTTTGTAGGTAAGTTTACCTTTAATATCTCCAAATTAACAGAAGAAGAAAATCAACTGATTACTATTTTAGCTCTTTTTGGACAGCATTGTGGCATAGGTCGTTTGTCTAGCCAAAGTCTTGGTCAAGTGCGTGTGATATTACAAAACAAATAGGGTTTATAGCCCGTACAGCTGAATTCTATGGGAGTTCAAATATAGTTACTCTCAAGTAAAGAGGTCTTAAAGGCATCTGTTATAGATGTCTTTGAGACCTCTTTTTTGTTCCTAGTTTTTTTGATTATCTCTATTTTTGTTTAATCCGTATAATGAACACACAAGTTAAACCTGAGGGGTTGAAACATCAAGTAGCATGATAGTTCTCCTTTTAAAAATAAATTTTCTCCTCTCTATATACATAAATCTCCTTTGTTTGGAGACCGTCCTTGACGGTTTGAAATTGAGTGATGGGCACTCCACAGGTTTAACAATAATTATGTAGTTTTTATACACGGAGGTTCATATGGAACAGTTAATTAGACGTTTTACTTTATCTAGCAATGAATATTTATCTCGTGACTGTGTTGGTTATTATCGTGACTTGTATTTGCGCTTTCGTGAGCCTGGAAATCCTGATTTTCTTAATACCTTAAAAAATACATTGAACAACTATTGTCCTAGTGTCCTAAAATCTGCCCGTCAGGAAGTGTATGATAGAGTAAAAAGGGATATACCCGATATCATGAAGGCTGAAAAGCTTGAGGAGGCGGTTGTTGCCGTTGTACCTAGATCTAAAGCATTTATGTCACCTAACCAGTTGGGCTTCCGCGATGCGGTGCAAGAGTGTGTCAGAATATTACAGGCCAACGGATACTCAGGTATCACAGATGGCATCAGTTGTATTATGCGACATACAAATACGAAGACAACACATATTCATAAAAATTTGCCAGGCTTTGATAATTGTGGTAGGGAGCCCTATGTGGGGATTACAAATGACACTTGCCATATCAATGCCGATGTAGTTCGAGACAAAACGGTTATTTTAATTGATGATATTTATACAAAAACAGTGAACGTTGATGAGGATTGTATTCAGGCATTATATGATGCGGGCGCAGCTCGTGTTATATTCTATGCTGTGGCATACACCTACCGTCGTTCTTCTTATAGAAAAGGGGCATAATATGAACATTTCACCGATAGCTTTAAAAATCTGGGCCGTCCATAATACGACGAGTCGCATTACAACGAGAAAAAGCTTTCATGATAACTGGAAAACAGAGGATGAGTTCCTCGACATGATGAGCGATATTCCAAACATCGATGATGTAGTGCATGACCTATTCCTTGCGGTAGATGACATGGACTGGATGGACGGTGCGGTATGCTGCTTTGATGCGGATTTTCCAGTTATTAATGAAAGCGCTCCTAAAGGGGATCGCCCGTATCTCTTGTTTTATAAGGGTGACTTGTCTTTGTTGAGTGATTTGAATCGGAATGTGGCTGTTATTGGTTACACAACGCCGAACGAGGACATCATGGATCGTGAAAGTAAGATTGTTGAGCAATTAGTACAGCGCGGTCAGCATATTGTGAGCGGCCTTGCAAAAGGTTGTGATGCTATTGGGCATACCGTTTGTATGGATTACGGAGGAAAAACAATTGCCATCTTGCCATCACCATTAAATGCTATTTCACCGGCAGACCATCGGGACATGGCCCATCAAATTATCGAAAAAGGTGGTCTTGTTATTTCTGAATACTACAATGGGCCACGTAGTCGTAATGAAGCGATTAATCGTTATGTAGAGCGAGATCGGTTGCAAGCGTTATTTGCCAAGGCTGTAGTGCTCATCGCAAGCTATGAAGGCCGTGATGGAGACAGTGGATCCCGCCATGCTATGGGAAAAGCATATTCTTACGGACATCTTGCCTGTGCTATGTACGATGAAACGACAGATAGCGGAGTGTTAGAGATGAAACTGAACCGTAACTTGATTTCACGACAAAAAGCGCGGCAATTAGTGACAATTCCAAGTGTGGTAGGTGCTGCGGGGTATACATCGGTAACGGTGGATGACCTAGTAGGCCTTGTAAATCCAGCTCTAGAGGCACAGCAAAAACTATTTTGATATGTATATGACTAAAGGAGGTTCTCATGTTTCACATTGTAGATGTAGATAATACATTGGTCTTTACCGATGAATTAAATACAGCTGGCTATGTACACGCTTTGGCATGTATGGCATTAGAACCCCGTAAGGTCGTGCCACGTATTACTCGTGAAATCGTACAGGAATGGTATCCACAGCTATCAGAGTATGACTTAGTTCATATCGCTACCCTAAAACAAGCATATGTAGAAAACCACTTGGATATGTCTCAATTGAATTCCTCTGTAGCTCGTGTGCTCAGCACATATGGCAGAGAGCGATGTGCCTTATGGACAGCGGCTAATCCTGAACGGATACGCATGTTGCTAAGACACCATATGGTCACTGATTATAGAGCGATACGCTTTAGCAATAAAACAGAGAACGATATATCCCATGCGGTACAAGATTTCTGTGTGCTCTTTGATTGTGAACCAGAGGAACTATGCTTTCACGAAGACAATCCTGAGGTCATTAACCATCTGCGAAAGCTAGGTATGACTGTAATGGCTGTTGAAGTGAAAGCGGAAACAGTTGCATAGGGTATTAAATAGAGAAATAAGATTTAATGTAATAATTGAGCAAATAGCTGTCATATGTTAAACCGTTTGAATAAAGAGAGTTTGTTTTTATGTAGTATTATGCATGGGGAGGATTTATGAGATTTTTAACCTTAAGTACAACAGGTATATTTAATGCTATTCGACCATCGTTGTTTCCACCTATAGAAGGAAAGGAAACAACGACATTTTTGCTTGCTTTGGATTATTATGTACCAGATCGATGTTTCCTAGAGGATGAACAAGAGGATGTGGAGGCAGCTCGAAAAAGTTATGATTTAGAGTGTAAACGTATTCGTGCTTTTGTAAAAGCACTTTGCAATGACTGGGGAAAACCTGTAGAGGAGTTGCGAACAGAAATTATCAATTGTTTGCCAGAGTTTATTAGTCATGGTACCTATAATGGGGAACCATTATTATCTGAACCTCGTGATGGATATTATACTATTTATCCTATGTATAAAAGCTATCGAGGTAGGGATATGCTATTCCCAACACATCAATCTTCTAAAGAGGAGGCTCAGTATATATTCGATCATATGCTTAGATATTTTTTAAAGGCCTTCTTTGAACCAGATGCTTTTTTTGGTTATTTAGACGGTGCATTTCATATTGATACCCCCTTATCTGTTACAACAGTTCAACAGATTTTGGAAGATCTCGAGCGTGAAGCAGTACCATCTCCATTGTCGGTTTCCTCAATTTCCAATACCCATACCATGGACGAACCTACGATAATTAATACAGAGTTCCTATTAATCGTTGATGCCTTTGGTGCTTACATGGTACAAGCAATGGAAGGTGATACAGAGAGTGAACAGTTAGCTGCTTTAACAGAGGATCCATTTGTCTGTGAGATGTGTTGTAGTTTACATAAGTGTTTTATGATTAACAATAGATGTTTTAGCATATCCATTTATGATGAATGTAATATTTGGATAGATAAATTATTAGATGCTTATGCTGTACATGATTATTCACAGATTCTTAGCATTTATAATGATGAATTTCCATCCTATGACGATGGGGTGATTGGCTATGAGAAACAGTACCTTTTAGGTCCTTTGCTAGATAACCTTGTAAAAGACCTTACACGAGAAAAGCTGTTAGTTCAGTTATCTCCAAAAGATGAGCAACGTAAGGACTATCTTAATTTTATACTCACTCATGATGAGTCCGTGCAGTCTATTTTTGAGGAGATATATGAAAAACGTTTGGATGGACGAGATATCTATAAGCAGCAAGATTTAGCAAAAGTACTAACTTTAGATGTGCGTCTGTGCTGTACCTTTTATTGTATGATTGACGCATGTCGACATGCCTTTAATAGACATATGTATGCCTCTATTCTACCGATTGTAGACAAGTTAGATGCTCAACTTGCAAAGGTACAAATTTCTGCGACAGATACTTGGCAAGTTGAGTATTTGGTGAAAGTATCTCGCATATCTCAGTGGTATCGAGCTTTAGCCTATGCTTGTTTAGGAGATGAAAGAATAGAGCCAATACTACAAGATCTAATGGTTATGCAACAGCAAGATCCAGTTTTGTATAAAGAACAGATGGATTCTATTTTTGAGAATTTAGACGATCCAGAACATGCTTTTAATATAGAAGATTTACGCTATGCTTTGCTACATTATTATGTAGAAACCAATAATCAACCTGGCTATGAACGGTATATTAAAGAACTATATCCACCAATATTGGGGATAGATTCAGACTACAAAGTACAAAAGAATATACTGTTATACGGTGAAAATGGTAAATATTGTGAAAATTATTCTAACAGAGATTTCTATTTATGGCTGAAAGCGTTGTGGACGTTCTACTTAGATGATATTGATAAAGAATTTTGGAATGAAATAGCAGATCAATGGGAACAACAGGACTATATACCTATTTTTTATGGCATAAATGACTATGAGCTATGTGCTAACTATATGATTAAACTAGCTGTTCACTTTGGAGATATCCAACGAGCTGAGAAATATAAAAAAGAATTTGATATGGCTATTCCTAATAAGAAAGAACCTATGGAGGATGCACCAAGTGGGTATAGATGGCCTTTCTTCGACTACTACCTAATAGCGCAAGTTAATGAATCGTTAGGAAATATAGAGATAGCGAAAGAACACTATCACAAAGCCCTTTCCTTGGCTACTTTCGGCGAAGCACGCTGGGAACAATACGAAGAACAACATGGTGGCATATGGAAGACCTACAAAGACTTCGGCTATAGTGGACCAGATTTGAAATTTGAAGATTGGATTAAAGATAGTACCGTGACTTATGACACCATAGAAGAATATAAAAAAGTATTAGATAAGTATGTATTTTATATGTATAAATAGAGACTATATAGAGAAATTTATATACCTGTTTTTATAAAGATTTCCATGCAAAATTTTATATATAGATTGAGGTTATGAGCCTAAAATATAACTATATAGTTATAATCTTTATGCCTTAAAGATTATAAAATAACCCGCCTAACAAAATTTTAGGTGGGTTATTTTGTTTAAACTATTTATTGAAAAAGATTAACTATCAAAATTTTATTAATAGTATTTCCTTAAAATATAATGAAAAGAAAATGAATTAAATGTTGACGCAAAATATGAAAAACCTTATAATTACTATAACCTTAGAAAAATCATTTACCACCAGTATTTACCTATGCTCAGCGGCATTTTTAATCTCATGGGAGCTCAATCTGACTGTTTACGGTGTGAGGTTTGCCAAAACCTATTTTTAAGCCCCATGAATACTGCACTACTGAGGCCTGCTGTTGCAACAGCACTTACCGTTTACGGTATTGAAACAGGCATATATCGTACCTGGGAACAAGCAAAAAATAATGTTGCAACAGCACTTACCGTTTACGGTATTGAAACAACACAGAAAATACCTACAGCTGTATTTCCTGTCGCTAATGAGTTGCAACAGCACTTACCGTTTACGGTATTGAAACATTCTAATACTGAACTAGCAAAGTTAAAGCCACTACGTGTTGCAACAGCACTTACCGTTTACGGTATTGAAACTCTAACTTAGAGCTTTCGCTCACTGCTATTGACGTTGCAACAGCACTTACCGTTTACGGTATTGAAACGGTTATGTCTGCCTCTAATAAGGCCGTAAACATCCGCGTTGCAACAGTGTTTACCGTTTACGGTATTGAAACAAATTACTAACGTTATACTTATTTTCATCATACATAGTTGCAACAGTGCTTATCGTTTACGGTATTGAAACGTAATTTCATTTCCTAATGCATAAGTGTTAGCTTGTTTGTTGCAACAGTACTTACCGTTTACGGTATTGAAACGAGTAAGCTTCAAGCATACTGCAAGTATCAGTGATTAGGTTGCAACAGCAATTAACGTTTATAGTATATTAATAGAACAATTATTTTTAGTTTGATATATTGATAGAGCTATCTCACTAATGCCAATGGTTCTATTTCTTTTGTTTATGGTATAATATAGCTAGATTTAAAACTCGGAAAACCAAATCTGCGCCGTTGTTATAATGTCGCAGATTTATCGGCGTTATTTTAGTTGACTAAAGTGCTTTTTAGGTCGGTTTTGTAATCTCCGCCGTTTTTGGCATTTTCCAATTAGTAAATACCTGTGGTTTCAAAGACAGGGTTAAATAAAATAATCCCCATTAGGGGACGGAAACCCTTTCGTAAATACAAGATTATTCATAATTTGTTGGCGCATCGGTTAAATAAAATAATCCCTATTAGGAGACGGAAACCCGCCACCACGAATACCCTTAGTGTTCGCCAACGGTACAAGTTAAAAAGATAATCCCCACTAGGAGTCGGTTTTTATCTCAAAAACTCATATGAGTACAAAAATATAACCAGTATATTCTTTTTAGTGAATATACTGGTTTTTTGTATAAATCTGGTAGTTTTCTATTGGATTAAATTGGAAATGAATATATAATGAAAAAAGAGAGCTTTAATTCTTAGTAGTGTTTGGCGGCGATGTGAAGGCTAAGACATTTGTACTGCTGTAGAAATTCAATCGTTATCATCTTTAGACCCAAATTGATTCCTTAGCGTATTCATTTGTATAAAAGGAGGCGACTATATGTCATCCTTATATGTTACAGAAGCAGGATCGTTTATCAAGCGTGACGGTGGTCATGTTGTAGTTGGTCGTAATAATGAGGTATTGTTCGAGGTTCCTTTAGAGCGAATCGAAGATATTACTGTCTTTGACTCAGTATCTATAACAAGCTCATTGGTAACTGATTTTATTGAACGTGGCGTACCGATTACATGGCTATCTGGTTATGGCAAGTATTTTGGTACTATAATCAATACTAATACTATTGACATTAACAAACATAAGAAGCAATTTGATTTGTTAGATGATAATGCATTTAGAGTGGCTATGTCACGTAAAATTATTCGGGCAAAGGTGCGTAATCAGCTGACTATTCTTCGCCGCTACGCACGTAATTTGGAAGAGGATATCAATATAGATGTACAGATTGCGAATATTAAATCTGTACGTAGTCATATTGGTGAATGTATGCGTGTATCTGAACTCATGGGGTATGAAGGGCTGATAAGTCGTCTTTATTTTGAAGCACTCGGTAAAATTGTGCCATCTGCCTTTGCTTTTACAAAACGTACAAAACAACCGCCTCGAGATCCGTTTAATGCCATGCTCGGATTAGGTTACAGCATGCTGTTTAATGAAATCTTAGCTGGTGTTATTAATGCAGGTCTCCATCCATTCGTAGGAGTCATGCATAGCCTAGCTAAAGGTCATCCAGCCCTCGCATCTGACTTAATTGAAGAATGGCGGGCGCCAATTATAGATTCTATGGTGCTATCTATGGTGAGCCGTAATATGGTAGATTTATCCGAATTTGATAATTCTGATAAAGGTTGCTACCTGACAGCAGAGGGGCGTAAGGCATTTCTAATGGCCTATAATAAGAAAATTCGTTCTGAAAATCAATATATTGATGATCGTAAAAGCTATCGTGAATCTATCTATAAACAGTGCAAGCAATTTGCTAGTGCAATTATACACGAAGATGTAGATTTGTATACGCCATTGGAGATTCACTGATATGAAAAAGTTTATCGTCCTAGTTATCTATGATGTGGTGGATAATAAAACGCGTAACTGTCTTGTTAAATGCCTGGAACGTTATGGCGTTCGTGTCCAAAAGTCTGCGTTTGAAGCATTGCTTAATAGGAAACAATATGATGCTATGATGTGGCGAGCTAGTAAGATGATTAACCCTATAGAGGACTCCTTACGAGTCTATGTCCTTGACGACATTATAAATATCTATACTTGGGGTATTGGAGAACGTAAGGAACAAGACTGTATCGTACTTTAAATATAAATAGTTACTCTTAATTAATACTGTTACGATGTAGAGGTATAATTAACAATAATAGAATCATTAATATTGGTAAAAGTATTTCAGAGCTTGATGTTTTGTATTGATGATTCTATTATTGTATTATTTATTTTCTTATATGATATAATGGGTCTAGAATTTAACTTCTGAGAAATTAAATCTGCGCCGTTGTGATAGTGGTGCGGTTTAACGATGTTATTTTAACTTGCTAAAGTGCTTTTTGAGATTAATTTGTAATCTCCGCCGTTTTTTGCATTTTGGAACCAGTAAATATCTGTTGTTTCAAAGACAGAGTTAAATTAAATCATCCCCTGATGGGGACGGAAACACATAGACCATTTACGGTAGTCCTTATGCAAGTAGTACCCTAACGGTTAAATTAAATCATCCCCTGATGGGGACGGAAACTCAACAGTTTGCAACTGTTATTATTCTCTTTCAGATAGAACATGTTAAATTAAATAATCCCCTGATGGGGACGGAAACTAAAACTTCTAATAATTCCATAGTACACCTTCCATGATTAAAGTTAAATTAAATAATCCCCTGATGGGGACGGAAACAAGCCAAATAAACGGCGGTATAAGCCTTTGAGTGCTTGCAAGTTAAATTAAATAATCCCCTGATGGGGACGGAAACTCGGAATCTATATATACTAATGCACCGTTGACGTTGTAGAATGTTAAATTAAATAATCCCCCAATGGGGACGGAAACTTGTACACTTTTTAAAGTACATCATCGCAAGTGTCCATGCTTGTTAAATTAAATAATCCCCCAATGGGGACGGAAACTGTTTACTTACTTTCGTTTCTAACAGAATACGTAGTATCATCTAGTTAAATTAAATAATCCCCTGATGGGGACGGAAACATTTACCGCTCTTTTCGTTTCGCTCTTATGGTGGCGATTTACCGGTTAAATTAAATAATCCCTTGATGGGGACGGAAACAAGTGATTGGCGTTCTTAACATGGAAATCTCTTGTACTAATAGTTAAACTAAATAATCCCCATTAGGGGACGGAAACAATGGGATAATCCATCCATTAACGAATTCTGGATCATAATTGTTAAATTAAATAATCCCCTGATGGGGACGGAGACCCGTGGACTTTTTCGTATTCTGCTTCCCAGTCGACTTGCCCGTTCGATTAAATTAAATAATCCCCATTAGGGGACGGAAACTATATTTCTCGGATAGAATAGTGGAGTCCGAAGAAATTGATAGTTAAATAAAATAATCCCCATTAGGGGACGGAAACGCCATATAGTGCTGACACTGGATGTAATAGGCATCAGGGACACTGTTAAATTAAATAATCCCCATTAGGGGACGGAAACAGTTCGACATTTCTGACAAGGTAACTTCTTGCCTCACTAAGGCGTTAAATTAAATAATCCCTTTTAGGGGACAGAAAGGCACTACCTTATTATTGTAGGTAGTGCCTTATGTATAATCTAAGGGTTTAATTGTTTTGTATTATAAATACTTAAGGTTTTGTTACTTTCTCTCTTAAAATGAAGGGTGGATTATTGAAGTAAAATAAGTGATATTTATAATATATAATATATTAAGTAACTATAAGTAACTATATTTATTATTTAGTGTGTATGGGATTGGAGAGCTTTCAAAGGATAAATATCATTTGCCATTTTCTATTGGTCATGGTGAATTTATTTTCTTTCGTGGTAACGAGGTTTTACTCACTATTTATAACTGATTATTGTCATTGTTTTGGGATCCCTAGTATCCTTTATTTGCCTTACAAAAAAACAAATAGCCCTCCGTTACCGCATGGTAGCTAGGTAAACAGAAAGTCCATTTTCTAAGATTTCATTATCTTCGAGATGCGCTTGATATTTCGACTCGTCTGACTATCTTTTAATATGATAGAGATAAAGGTATATCATCCAATTAAGATGAATATGTACAATCGTATTAAATTAGTATTCTTAAACGGATTTATTTTTGAGTACTGACAATTAAATCTAATGATAAGATGTATAATAAAGTATAGTGATTCAAGCAACATAATTTGCATTTGGTATACTCTTGGCAAACCGCATATGTGAATGTGTATGGTGTGCAATTCGATGATGTAGTTGGAGAATAGGAGGCGCATATTATGGCAAGCACAGTAATCGATAGTAAAGTGTTTGGTGCATTATTTAGTACTGATGAAATGAGACGTGTATTTAGCGATCTAAATCTTGTACAGAAATGGTTAGATACCGAGGCAGCTCTTGCACAGGCGCAAGGTGAACTCGGTGTGATTCCTAAAACTCAAGCTGAAGATATCGTTAAGTATGCTGATGCTAAGGCTCTTAATATTGATGAGATTGGCGAGTTTTATAAATCCTCTATTACCATTGTTCCTTTGTTGAAAGCTTTCAAAGAAATCCTGCCAGATAATGCAGGCGAATATGTCCATTGGGGAGCCACAAGCCAAGATATTGTTGATACAGGTCTTATCTTGCAAGAGAAAGAGGCATACCAAATTATCTTACGAGATATGAAAGTGTGCCAACAACATGTACTCAATCTTGTAAAAAAATATAAAGATACCATTATGTGTGGTCGTACTCATGTTATTCATGCGTTGCCGATTACATTAGGTTATAAAGTAGCTGTATGGGCCGATGAATTGGGGCGCGATATTCAACGGTTAGAAGAGATTGAAAAACGTGTATTTGTGGGTCAAATGTCTGGTGCGGTTGGTACATTAGCATCACAACCAGAAAAAGGCTTAGAAACACAACAACGCATGATGGAAATTTTGGGGCTCGGTCAACCGACCATCTCCTGGCATGTTGCTCGTGATAGCCAAGCAGAGTTTGCTAGTACACTAGCTTTATGTGCCGGTACATTAGGCCGCATCGCTCATGAGATTTTAAGCTTACAACGTACCGAAATTCTTGAGTTAGAAGAACCGTTCTTCATGGGTAAGGTTGGTTCCTCTACTATGCCACATAAACGTAATCCTCAAGTATTAGAAAACATTATCGCTGTTTGTCGTAGTGTACGTACCATTGCTCCTGGTATTGTAGAAGCCATGATTTGTGAAAATGAACGCGATTGGGGATGCTTATTAACAGAATGGGAATCTATCCCAAGAGCCTGTGAATTATTGGCTGCTGCTTTAGAAAAATCTAAAGACGTATTAGAAAATCTTATTGTATATCCAAAACATATGGAGCAAAATCTATACAAACTACGTGGCTTGATGATGAGCGAATGTATCATGATGCATTTGGCACCTCGTTTGGGCCGTATGACAGCACATTCTATTGTTTACCGTACATGTATGAAAGCCTATGAAGAAGAAGCACAAATGAAAGATGCCTTGATGGCTGAACCAGAGGTTACGGAAGCTTTTACAGAAGCAGAAATCGACTATATGTTGGACCCTCATAACTACCTTGGCCTAGCCGTTCAATTTGCAGATCGAGTACTACAAAAATATAAATAAATCACTATCCTATGAATACTAAAAAGCCCGTCCTAAGACGGGCTTTCCTTATATATTTATCTGTATGTTTCTATTATTCGTTCCTTATTGTATCGTATATCAGTTCGCTCTATAATAGGTTTAGGATAGTTAGACGAGGTTGGGCCTCTCTTCATCATCGAAGGGAGGGATAAGCCTATGAGTGATTATGAATTAATCATGCTCTTATTACAGG
>ENA-ORRZ01000321-ORRZ01000321.1-human-gut-metagenome-genome-assembly--contig:-NODE-321-length-45647-cov-6.557729_pt1 | contig 45647 bp, 31 predicted proteins | sample MGYA00242185_ERZ509152 | MGnify/ENA primary metagenome ERZ509152 (study PRJEB26280, sample SAMEA2338668) | human gut metagenome | biome: human gut; feature: human-associated habitat; material: faeces... | reverse complement strand
CTCCTTCCCGGGTGATGAAGGCTTTCTCCCGTAAGTTCTGGATCGAGTACACACGACCATAGAACTTGGCGATCATACGGAGGCAGCTAGGACCACAGTCCATAGAATCCAATTGCTGATAATGTGGAAACGATCTTAGCATAAATTAAAACATTAGGATATAGACATGATTTAGTTCTTATTTCTTATACTTGATCAGCATTATGACGGGATTGGAATCCTCATTCAATTTCGTCGCGATTTCGTTTAGCCTGCCTTTGAGCTTCCCTTCTTTATAAGCCTCAATCAGTTCAGGCGCATCAAAGGGATACCAGTTCGCGATATCTTGATTAATAGATGAAATCCAATAGATCGGTCTTTGATATAAAAAATCAGTATTATATATTTGATATTTGAATATAGAATCTTCCTGTTTGTCGTATACCAACCTACTCACCGGTATTTTTCTCGTTTTAATATCGAGTTTTTTTTCTACGGTTCTCATAAAATAATAACGGCTTGTCACCTCCTCTACAAAAAGAAATATTTCTGTATCCATGGAATATATAGAGGGTGTCCTCACGATAAAAGGCTTAATATGACCGTTTGGCGAATAGGAATATAGGGTATCGGATGAGAGATTCATAAGTATCCAATTATCGGAAGTGGCGGTTGTAGCAAAAAAAGTAGGAATTACTTTTTGATCATTATCTCCGAATATAACCAGTGTTTTCTGTTCTTTAGAAGGAATTGTAATTTTCTGGATAATACTTCCGTCATACTTTGAGATAATCAAATGATAAGGCTGTTGGTCTGCCACCATTCCATAGCCTTTGTTATCATAAGTGATCAGATTATCCTTGTCATAATTAAAAACCTTAAGGTAGTCACTCTCGGGGTCTAGGAAATTAAAGCTTCTTTTAAAGTCCCCGTCTAAATCATATACTGATATTTTCCCTGTATGTGTAACAAATAGCTCATTGTTTTCCTCATCTAGTGTAATTCCTGCAATCCCCGGATATTCCTCGACACCTTGTCCTAAACGGTTTATTTTCCGTATAGCTTTTCCCGTTTTCCGGTCAAAAATGAATATGTTCCCGTCGTTTGTGTTGTTTTTTACTATTATAAATTTTTCGTCGACATCCATGACATTACCATGTGTGATAAATTCGTCAGTCGTTTCCAGCGCAATATATTCCACATCCATAATATCCTGAAGGATTAGCTCCTTTTCTGGGTAATCTTTGCTAACATTGATCGTGACAAGCTCGTCTGTCGATTGCTTATCTTTTCCACATCCCGCTAAGGCAAAGAGGAGGACTACTGAAATTAAATTTACTTTCATGCTAGTATTTATTTTTCTTATGTTTTATCAGCATAATCACCGGATTAGACTCTTCATCCAATGTAGTTGCGATCTCTTTCAGTTTGCCTTTCAATCGTCCTTTCCCGTAAGCCTCGGCAAGTTCGTGGGCTTGCAATGACTGTCCGATTACGAATTCCGGATCTAAAGGTCTCGACATCATATCCACTTCTCTTTTGCTGGTATAATCACCATTGTATATTTTAGGTATGAATAAAGAATTTTCCAGTCTATCGTACATCAAACCGGAAATTGGAAACCCTCTCCCTGTTTCAAAATTAAATTCCGCTTTCAACAGGCTCATGAAATAATAACGGTCGGTAAAAACGGTTGGTATAAGAAATACTTCAGGAGGATCCATGGAGTGTATGGAGGGGGTTCTTACGATAAGGGGGATTGTCGTATTAGCATCCGGCAAATAGTGGTATATGGTATCGGATGATGTCTCCATAAGTACCCAATTAGTATGATCTGGAACTATTTGGTACACAGCGGTTGGAACTGGAACAGCCCAAGCTTCCCCATCTCTTGCGACCGGGCTTTTAACTTCATCAAAAGGAATTGATATTTTCCGGGTGATACTTCCATCCTGCTTGGAAAAGATTAAATAATATGGAGGTATGGCGTTTGACGGGTTTTCCAGACTATTATCCGGTACATAAGAGATCAAATTATCCCGGTCGTAATTAAATGTATTTATATGAGATTCCGTACCTACGGCTTTGAAACTCCTTTTAAAATTTCCGTCTAGATCATATACTGAGATTTTACTTCCGGTATAGGCTATGACAAATATTTCCTTGTTTGCTTCATCCAGAACAACCTCCGTAATACCTACATATTCCTCGCCACCTTGCCCTTTCCTGTTTATCTTCTTCAAGGCTTTGCCGGTTTTTCTGTCAAAAACAAACAAATTCCCGTCGTTGGCCCAGTTGGTTATTAATATAACTTCTGCACCAATGGCCATTACTTTGCCTTGGGTAACAAACTCATCATTTGTTTCCAACGGGATGTATTCCACATCCATGAAATCCTGTAGTGTCAATTCCTTTTCAGGATAATTCTTTGTAACATCAACTGTGATGAGTTCATTTGTTGATTGTTTATCTTTTCCACATCCCGCTAACGCAAAGAGGAGGATCGCTGAAATTGTGATTATCCATTTCATTATTTTTACGATTTAAGGTTAAACACTTAGGGCGATACGTTCGCTCAATCATGCCTAATTACAAAAATAGGTTATTTTTTCTCGATATCTCTTCTTTTTGCTCAAAACTTATAGCGGTGAATGGAATTCTATCCGTTATTTACATAATTTAGGCAAAGGCTTAGCAATGGATGTTGTTTCCTCTCGCTATCTTGCTATCTTGTGGGTCACTTATCAAAAGGTCGAATAGTTCGTTTATTTCTGGGTCGTTGATTCCCGAATCATCCTTTTCGGACTCCAGATGCCAGCTGACCCATGTTTGTCCTTCCAACTTATCCAGTCTTCGCTATCTAAAAAAGCGATATACTCACCTTGGGCAATCTCCAAACCTGGGTTACGGGCAGCGGACGCTCCCTCGTTCTCTTGATGAATCACCTTGATACGATCCTCTTTCTTAGCGTATTCGTCAGCGATCTTTCTGGATAAGTCGGTCGAGCCATCATCCACCAAGACAATCTCCAAGTGCAGATCGCCTTGGTACATCAAGGAATCTATGCATGTGGTCAAATATTTTTTGCTTCTTGGAAGGCCCTTGTATAATCACCGTTACCGGCTATCAGCAAACGACTATTAGGATGAGCTTCTAAGACCATATGGAACGCTTTGATCAAAGAACTCACACCCTTTATTTCGTCAATCCGACCGGCAAAAAAAATAATTGTTTCTCAATTTTTGTATTATAAGAGACAGCCTCCATTGGATTCATAACCATTAGGGATTGGTTTGTTTTTTGTGTTTTATTAACATGATTACCGGATTGGATTCTTCATCTAAACTTGCGGCAATTTCTTTTAATCGTCCCTTCAACTTCCCTTTTTCATAATCCTCAATGAGCTGGGAAGCCTCGATACTTTGCCAAGATGCGATTTTATCGTCTACAGGAAGTGATTTCATATTCACCGCTCTTTTCTCAGAATAATCGTTGTTATATACAATATATTCAAAAATAGCCTTTTCTTGTTTGTCATATAATAAGTCTGTAGTGGGAAATCCCTCATGTGTCTCGAAGTTATATTCTTTTTTAACCGTTTCCATAAAATAATAGCGGTTAGTAAGAATCCCTAGGAAGAGGAATACTTCTGGATTCATGGATTGTACGGATGGGGTCCTTGCTATAATCGGTATCATTTTATGGTCTGATTGGTACTTATATACTGTATCGGATGATTGTTCTACAAGTACCCAACAATCAAAATAGGGAATTATAGGATTATAGTTATCAGGGATCACGTTGTAATATATATCCTTTGCTTTATCAGAATAGTTTACAGCCATTGATATTTTTTCTTTAAATGGAATCTGGATTTGTTTGGTTGTTCCATCCTGTTTAGATATAATAGTAAAAGCAGGCTTGTCTGTTACCCAATAATTATTAGTTATTAAACTTGTTTGGTTGAAATTGTATAAATGAAAGAAATAGAGTTCATCACCTCGTTTAAGGCTTCTTTTAAAATTCCCATCTAAATCATATACTGATATTTTCCTTGAAAAATGATCGAGTACAAATATTTCATTTTGTTTTTCATCAAGCACAATTCTTTGGATGAACGTATATTCTTCTCCACCTTGCCCTTCTCTATTTATTTTTTTTAATCCTTTTCCCGTTTTTCTGTCATAGATAAAGATATCTCCATCTCTGATTCGGTTTCTGGCAAGAATAATATCCTTTCCGATTGCTAGGACAAGACCTTGGCAAATAAAATCGTCCTTTGTTTCCAAAGGAATATATTCGACATCCATAAAATCTTGAAGAATTAGTTCTTTTTTAGGGTAACTTGCCGTAACATCAACAGTGATAAGCTCATTTGTCGATTGCTTATCTTTTCCACATCCCGCTAACGCAAAGAGGAGGATCGCTGGTATTGTGATTATCCATTTCATTATTCTTCCGATTTAAGGTTAAACACTTGGAGCGATACGTTCGCTCAATCATGCCTAGTTACAAAAATAGGTTATTTTTTCTCGTGATCTCTTCTTTTTGCTCAAAACTTATAGCGGTGAATGGAATTCTATCCATTATTTACATAATTTCGGCACAGTCTTAGCAATGGATGTTGTTCACCCTCGCTATCTTGTGGGTCACTTATCAAAAGGTCGAATAGTTCGCTTATTTCCGGGTCGTTGATTCCCGGATCATCCTTTTCGGACTCCAGATGCCAGCTGACCCATGTTTGTCCTTCCAGCTTATCCAGATCATTCTCTAGCTCATAATGCAATGTGGGAAGGTGGAAAACGACTATAGTCGCCTGTTGGAAATATTTCCTGTCGGTGGTTATCACCCAATCAACGGGTACATCCTCTATTTTCAACTGTAGATCTTCCCCATTTATCGTGTTGAATACGAGCATCACTTTTTTACCAGCCTTTATTTGGCAATCTACGCCTGCTACCCAATCAGACACACGCCAATCCGTATATTCTTTCAGCCCGGCTTCTGCCTTGTAGTAATAATTCCTGCATCTTTGTATAGATTCCGGAATCATTTGCCCGCAATCCCTCCAAAATCGATCCAGATAATGTTTGTGTACTATGTATGAGGAATCTTTTATGTTGGGAAGTAGTGTGAATGCCTTAGAATAAAGCCTGAGGATGTTTACATACCACCAGCTTCTCAAGTCAACGCTCGTCTTAGAGGAAACAAATTGATCAGAGAATTTAATCAATCCCTCAGTAACTTGAAATAATGATTTCAGCCTTCGGGCTAGGCTTGTCGTATGCATGACCGATTCTTCGTTCTGGCGGTAATAATAAAACTCAATGTTGGTGATAACCATCCTCTCCGCTTGGCAAAGGACGATGGGACACCATAACTCATCCTCATGCATGATGCCTTCCTCAAAACGAGCCTGTATTTTATGCAGATATTTCCTATTGTATATGTATTTGAAGGGCATGGGCAAATAGAAACAAGTTTTGACTAATTCTATGAAACTTTCTTTACCGGAAAGCAATTCTTTTATAGATCCGTTGGAAATACATTTAAAAGGTTTATCCATACTTCCGTCTTGATGACATAGCCACATATTTCCCATCACGACATCGGCATGATGTTTCACCGCCTCATCATATAAAAGAGATAATGATTCATCTTTAATCCAGTCATCACTATCTAAAAAAGCGATGTACTCTTCCGTGGCAATATCCAAACCAACGTTGCGGGCTGCGGATGCTCCCCCGTTCTCTTGATGAATCACTTTGATACGCTCCTCTTTTTTAGCGTATTCATCAGCAATTTCCCCTGACAAATCAGTCGAGCCATCATTAACCAATATAATCTCCATACGAAGGCCACCTTGGTTCTTCAACGAGTCGATACAAACCGTCAAATATTTCTCCACGTTATATATCGGGATAATGATCGATATGTCGATTTGATTGAGCGTATCCATATAGTATCAGGTTCGTTGATTATTATTTACATTCTTGGAATAAGGATTTATAAAATGCGATCATGTTTTTCCCGAATACTTCCGAGGAATATTTCTCCAAATACCGTTTGCGACCGTTCTTCCCGAGTCGTTTCGCTTCTTTCGGGTTCTGTAATAGGTAGACGATCTTCTGCGCTAACAGGGAGGTGTCGATCTCTACACTATCAGGAGATACTATTAATGGTACTTTCAATCCGCAAGATTCGTCTACGACCTCGTTCAACCCGGATGTGGCGGTTGCGACGATGGGTAATTCATGCATCATCATTTCGACAGGTACATAACCAAAAGGCTCGAATAGGGAAGGTACGACACCGACATCAGCTAAACGGTATAACTCAAAAAGCGAGGTTTGATCAACGAAACCAGTGAAAGTTATTTTGGAGAAGATAGGATTGGCTTCGGAGAAAGAATTTTGATAATCGCCATCACCAACTATCCATAAACGGCAATTGGGGCTTTCTTGTAAAATTAATTGAAAGGCTCGAATCAAGAAATGAGTTCCCTTGATCTCTTCTAACCGTCCGACAAAAATAATCATTTGTTCTTCTGGGTACAAGTGCCATTTTTTTCGTAATCTCTTCTGGTCAACTTCTTCTTTTATCTTGTCGCTCATTCCGTTTGGAATAATTATTATACGATTTATATCTACTCCATAATCGTGATACAATAATTCTTGCATATAGTTTGACAGGCTGATCACTTGATCCATTCTTTCATAACATGTCCTTTCCTCCTCGAATGATTTTTGGATTAAATCTTCCAATTCATTTGTTTCTTTTTTTCGTAAGATAATTCGAAGTTTTTCTAAGTTATCATGAATAACTCCATTCAGAAAAATGAGTGACAGTAATCACTTTGCAATCAAATGCAATTTTTAGTTCTAATGCAAGTGATTTATCTCTGTATGAATTTAAATGAAAAACTAGATTTTTTTGGTCTTGAATATAATTTCTGAGTAGATAGACAATATTCCGAGAGTAAACTTTTCGTTGTTCTTGATCTAGAAGATTCCATTCTTTTGAGATCGGCTCTGGGAAATACCAGTATGAAACATCTTTCACTTCTTTTTTTTCGATTTGAAGTTGGTCACATAATATGTGAACTACATGGATGTGGATACTATTACTTTTACTTCGCAAGGCGGTAATCAATTCACGAATATAGGTACCTACTCCGTATAAGCCACCTCGACTTTTGTTCGAGAAAATATATAGATTAATCATTTTTATGGTATGTTGATAGAATATACTTACAACTTATATTATAAAAGCTGTTGCCACGAAGTCTCAATTGCTCCAAGGGCAGTCAATCTATACATGCCCTCACCTGCATAACCACCAGATAACCCCATATTCTCCAATGTTAAACTAGGTTTAAGCTTCGGAAATATTCTGTTCGACTCTAATTCTCTAGTGTGTGCACGCAAAAAAAGATATATGTCTTGTTGTTCATTTGCTGATAGATCATTTCTATTATTTTTGATACTCTCTGTGATAAAAGATAAACATTCGTTGCTCATTTGGCTTTTGGCACGATGAAGCCAATACCATCCATATCCAATCAATCCTTCATCACGACTGTAATTAGGGAAAGGGTCGTGAATGACGGCTCGGTACATCCGCTTATCGAAATCCTCAAATAAATCTTCCTCAATCTCAATAAGATTATTGTAGGATAAATAGTTGATCCCTACCCCAATACCAGCTATGCCTTTCTCATAATCTGGACGATAATTTACATGGAGCTGTTCTTGGATTGCCATGATCAAATCCCATGCATATTCTTCGAATAATGTTTTTCCTGTATAACGAGCATAATGGAAGAAGAAAATAGCTATTCCTAACTTGCCATGTAGTAATCCTGGGCATTTTGTTAATGTCCCATTTAAAAGAAGCCAATCTGCAATTTTTGTTAGTTCCATAATAATTACTCTAGGCAGTTACTTCTTTTGTTTATATTTTGCAATCATAAGAACTGGATTGGATTCCTCATCTAAGCTGGCTGCAATCTCTTTTAATTTGCCTTTTAAATTCCCATTTTTATAGGCATCAACTAGATCAGGTGCTTCTAATGTTTTAACAAAGGCTATTTCTTTATTTATAAAGGCTATTCCTCCATAACCCAAACTTACAAATTCTTTATGCACATAATCAGCATTATAAAGAGAGTATTCATAGATAATATTTTCTTTCATATCATACATTAAATCTGTTCTTGGAAGTCCTACCCGACTTGAAAAATCATATACTTTCTTTACTGTCTGCATAAAATAGTAGCGATCAGTAAGAACTGATGGATATAGAAATATCTCGGTTTCCATTGATTGTATGGAAGGAGTTCTTGCTATAAAAGGGACAACTCTTTTATCAGTAAAAACCCGATATATCGTATCTGATGAGTGATCCATTAAAATCCATGAATCATGAAATGGAACAAATTCTTCATTTCGAGGTCTTGCAGATTTAGTCTGTTCCTTATTAATAATTAAACTGGTTTTTTTCTTGTCATATGGAATATGAATTTCTTTGATAAGTCTTCCGTCCTGTTTTGAGATAATATAAAATATGTTTTTGATTTCATCGGTAAATAAATTGTCTCCATCATTACAGATTAAATAGTCACTTCCTAAATTGAAAACCCGATCATAGGATGCCCCTTCTATATTTTTAAAACTTCGTTTAAAATTACCTTGTAGATCATATATATATACTTTTTTAGATCGATTATCAACTACAAATAATTCTTCATGTTCTTCATCTAGGGTAACTCGCAAAAGAAAGCTATATTCTTCGGAACCAGAACCTTGCCTATTTATTTTTCTAATACCTTTCCCTTTTCGGTCAAAAATGAATATATCACCATCTGAAGATAATTTCAGATTTCTGACAATAATCATATCCTTACTGATATCTTGCATATACCCCATAGTCGTAAACGTACGACTGGTGTCTAGCGGGATATAATCTATATCAAATATATCTTGGAGAGCAAATTCTTTTTGAGGGTAATCTTTTGTGACATCTATTGTGAGCAAATCTTTACTTTGTTGCATATTTACACAGCCTCCACTCAAAATAGAAAGGAGGACAGATAATGCTATAATTTTATTTTTCATTACTTTTTATATTTTAGAATTAAAGATTCTCACAATTTGGATTATGAATATTTACATGACAAAGGTTAGTTTGCCCAATCATTATTTCATAATCAGAAGGAGACGGACATAGCCATTGATAAATACATGCATTGCAAGGCTCTTGATTGCGTACTCGCAGCCAAGATTTTCCTTCTTCTATTTCTTTCTGTATTAACTCAAAAATACTATGAGTACATATGTTGCCTAATGCTGGATAATTTATATTCGAATGCACATCTCCATTTGGCATTATGTTGATTTTCCCAAAGTCATTATTATTTATCATTTGTTTGATAAAAAAGTCTTTAATGGACATTGATGTAGATAATATATCGCTCTTTTTTAGAAAAACATTTTCTTTGAAAAAATCGATATTATACCCTGTGTATATTGGATTAAATTGATATTTGTCAATTTGATATTCTTCGATAATTTCCCAAGCTTTTAGATAATCATCTAAAGATGCTATATCAAAAATAAGTTCAAATAGATTATTCTGATCTTTTAACGATTGTGTAGTTATGATTAATTGTTTCCTATCTATAGGAAAATGAATATGTATTTTGTATAAAAAATATTTTTGCATACTGATGCTGGAATTGCAAAATTAATATAATTGCATATTATTTTTTTTGACGAATTATATTGATTCAAAAAATCAACAAGCTTGTCAAATTTAGCAATGTGTTTTAAATCCCCACTGATGCTATATGTTATATTATCTGGCATTGACTGCAAATAATCAATTAGCTTATCTTGATCTAAGATATGATCAAGATGAATGATTATTTCGTTTAAAAAATGCAATAAGTTGGCATTTTTTATAAAATTATACTTTTCGTTACGTTTATTGCAGAAATTAGTATGTGGTAATATTTGTATAGGTTTCCCTTTAGATAAAGATATATCTATAATATCTCCCATGTATTTTTCTCTTAAATTTGTAATAAAAGAATGTATATCATTTTGTCTATATTGCTCATTTTTCAATATGGTAACACCGCAATTTTCATCTTGAAGTAATTCTTCTAATAGATTAATTACTTTTTCATTATTAGAGATTATGGTTTCTTTGTCTAATGTGTTATACAATAACATATAGCCATTTGCAATGTTTATATGCATATAAGGCTCAATCATAAACCAATAGTCACTTGTTCTTTCCATTACTCTGTTATTAAATGATTAATTATTTGAAAGAATTCACTAGGACATTTTCCCAAATATGAAAAAATGCGATTTAGTTTATCTTCAAATGTTTTTTGATTCTGAAAGTCTGGACAAACAAATTCCTCTACACCTAGTTGATCCAGATTATCCAAACTTAATAAGCAAGTGGAGCAAGCTCTTCCTCCGTAGCAATATTGACAAACTTTTTTGCAGTGTACATAATAAGAATTGTACCTTTGTACAATTTCAGGAATGTTAATAAATACATGATCATTTACTTTGCCTAAAAAGTTTTTGTAGCTAACTTTTTCACAAGGTAACAAGTTATTGTGCGTGTTTAAGAACATTCTTGTTTGAAAGGGCAAACAAGTTCCCGTTGGGAAGGAATCTATCAAATCATACAATAAGTAGAGTGTGTTTGAAAGATACAAATTGAGAGAATAATGTTTCAAAAACTTTTTTGATTCATTAAATGGGATCAATCGATTACTTACTATGGGTAATACGTCAGATCCTTCCTTTTGGAATTCCTTCTCGCTTATTTTTCTGGAATGAAAAATATCATCAAAAATATTTTTTTTATTAAGATTTATATGATCTGAGCTTAATTGTGATATTCTTGGAATTTTACCATATCTATTATAAATAAACTCGTAAATTCCTTTTATGGAATTGCGATTATTTAGTACTGCATTAAAATTTACATATTTATCGAAATAACTAGGATGTTTTAGTTTTATCATATCGGTATTCATTAAAACATCATGAAATGAATTTTTGTTGTTGCTTGCATAGGTACGATAACTATGAGCTTTTTCGTTTCCATCAAAACTGATTAATAACTCTATATTATTTTCAACTATAAAGTCGATATATTTGTGTATTAAGGTGGCATTTGTTGTCATATTGAACATTAAGTCCAATTTTTTGTTTTTGTTTAAAAGTTTCGCTTCTTCTATTATTTGTTGTATAGCAGGAAAATTGACAAGTGGTTCTCCCCCAAAAAAGCTAATTGTTAATTTGGTCTTTTTATGCTTTACATTGAAAATGTATCTTAGGAAATTTAAAGCGTATTTTATATTTATATTTTTGGATTCTTTTTTTGAGAAGTTGTATAAATCACCTAGTGAACAATATTTGCATTTTAAATTACAATAATCTGTTATTTCAAATACAATAACTTTCGTTTGAGTGATATTTTCCGTACATTCATAATCCATGTCTACATATAGACCACCAAACTTATAAAGTATTAAATACCGGATTGCGTCCCAACGTTGTACATTATGTGGAAAAGCATTATAGGCCGGAATAAATTCCGGATAATAGGTTTTCAAAAATGTCTCTATATCATTTTTATTCCAAAACCGATACTCCCAATCGGGATTTAGCTCTTTCCATGATTGGGAAATCTCGACTAAAGAAGGAGGTGGTCCCGCTAAATCCTCATAGATCTGATGAATGATCTGTGGAATTTTAGGATGTATATGATTATTTCGGATTGCGGTGACAAAGTGCTCTTTTAAGTAAAAGTATTCTTTAGGCATATACAGTTCCTCGAAAGATGTATTATATTCTTTGGTTTGTGAATATAAATCGGCTTCTATGTCCGGACAGATGAAAGATGGATGAACAATATGGTCGATTTCCTCGTTTTTGATGTTGGTAAATGGATGATTTTTTATAGCATGGGGCATTTTGTCATAATATGCGATCTTTGTTATTAAATTTTTGTTTGGAATGATCGATAATCGATTATTGATAAGGTTCGTGTATGCGTATTTTACCTCCCAAAAATGTTCATTACTGTGATTCACTATATTAAAGAACCTGTTCCAGCGATATTGAAATGGAGCGTGAGAAGGTAAATTTGATAAGTAATCCAGTTGGTTAAAAAGATCGTACTTGTTTTCGTTAAGGCAGTGCTCTTGCCAAACTCGTCTCCAACCAGCCCATCCGGATACGTGGGTTAGGTTAGAATAATAGTAAGTTCCGTCTCCCCTGTTTTTACCGAATTGATAATTACTTCCGGATATATGTCCGATGCGTTCGTCGTTTCTGAATTTTTTCAGTAATGTCGTACAATAACCAAAGAATGAAAGAGAGGGTACACAGTCATCTTCTAGTATGATTCCTTCGGGCTCTTGCTCGAAGAACCAAGAAATCGAATGAAAACAGTGTTTGTCGTATCCTTGATTTTTTTCCTGATATAGTTTAAATACTTGGCATTCCCAATCAATGTGGGAAACAATGGACGTTGTTTCCTTACATATTTTACACTGTGTGTCATTAGTTGATTCATCTACTGCTATATATAGTCTTCTTGGTTTCACCACTTTGATACGATCAAATACTTGCTTTATATTTGATCGATTAAAGGCTATAAGGAGAATCGCTATTTTGGGGTCGTAGATTATCATAATATGTATTAGTTCTTGATTAATGACAAACTTAGTATTTCTGTAAGGTTACACTTAGAGTTCCTAATAACATAATTCAATGCAAGCATCCAGGAAAAACGTATCATTGGGGGCACTGTACAGTGATTATCACGATAGTGATGGATCAACTATATAATACTGTTTAATCCTGAAGCTTGCATATGATAAAGAATAATACCTAATTATTTTGTATGATGAAATCTCCCGTAAGCTGCCCTAGGCGATGTTCTAACACTAGATAAAAGCATCCTGTGCCAGCCTGATCTAAAGAGATGGATACACATTCACCTGCTTCGCCGGAGACTACTTCGTTATATAGGATAGCTCCTTGCTCATTTACAACTTGGACAGTCAAATCATCCAGAGCATCTATAAAATGTATGCTCAATAAATTTCCGTCGATTGATACCGTTGGAGGATTGGGGATTATCGAACGATATCTTTCTTTACCCCATGTTCCTTCGGTTGGAACGGTATCTCCCAATACTACTTGAGGTAAAAATATACCTAAGCAGATAATTAATAAGGTCAACAAATGCTTATTCATGATATCTTATGGTTTAAATTTTTTGCAATTTAAAAAGTTTAATGAAGGTAAGGTAAGAAATCCAGAACAAAGTTCAGAACATATTTTTGTTCTGGACCTGTTCTGATTTGTATAGAGTTAAAAACCAGCGATAAACGAATTAAAATCCTGAACGCTTCCAGTTTTCTTAAAGATTTTTTTATAGAGACGAGAACGGAGTGGCGAGCTATTGTATCGCAATATCTTTGTCATCTTTGTAGAGCTAAGTTTTATCTTTGTCAAGTAACAAACCTGTATTTCCTTATAGGAGATCTTCGGATAGCTCTTCTTTAATCGTGCCGTAAAGTTATTGAAGGTTTGATCTAATAGTTTTTCTAATGCTCTCCATTCATCATCGGTTAGTTTTACACAGTCTTCCGTATGGATTTTTTTATAAATATCAGAGTCTTCCATTTGAGCAATCCGTAAAGATTGTCTCTTTTCATCAGCATCTATACTTTCATTATGAATTTCCAGTACTCTCTTCTCTTGCAAGAGCTGTTGACCTTCCCATCCTTCTTGTCGCTCTTTTTCCATGGCTATTAGTTGTTCTTGCAATTTCTCAATCTGTTGTCTGTTTTCTTCTTTTATCCGGAGATTGTTTTGACGTTGTTTCTCGATAGTCTGCTCCAATATCTCTTTTTGGTTTTTTATTTCTTTCTCTCTTCTTCGCCAATAAGAATAAATCCCTAAGCTTATAAAAACACATGCACAGATAATCAAAGCATACAGATAGCGTTCCTTATCTTTTTTCATTACTTTTATTTGAGACTGGTATAGTGCTTCTTGAATTTTCTGATAGTTGTAAAAATAATCCATTCTCCGGATTGACTCTGTTTCCACGATTCTATCGATAGAGTCTCTGCACGCTTCATGTCTTTTATTTAAAGTGATACTCTCTATCCATGCGGATTGTTTTTCTTTTACATATGACAGATATTTCAATGCTCCCGCATGAGTTTGTAAAGAAGGGCTGCTTAATGCCTTTTGCAGATAATATTCCGAGGAATCGATTTGCGCTGTCTCTAAATAGTATTTGCCTAGCACCAAATGGGTCGGAAAACGTGACTCCTCTGTTCGAAAAAGCCGTAAGGCCTGATCTATATATTTTGCGGCTACCTCATACTCTCCCTTTTCTAAATAAATATTGGCTAATTCATTGGGAATAGTTCCGTTACCCATAGCAGGGGCATAAGGTAATGCCTCACGGTAAACCTCTATTGCATCGATGAGTTGTTGAGTTACGGTATATGCTCTTCCTAGGTCTCTTAACACGTAGGCCTGTCCTATCGTATCACGAATCATTTCGAAACAATTATTGGCTTGTTTCAAATAAGGAATTGCTCTTTCATATACATGTTGATAAGTGTAGAGCATCCCTATCTGATTATTGATTCGTCCTAGCAATGCATAGTCTTTCACTTGCTTTTCATCTCGCAAAGCCTTTAAAAAACATTCTTGTGCTTTCATTGGTTGATCGAGGTCATTATTTATCAGTCCTTTGTAATACCAAGCTTTCGCTTTTCGTTCCAGATCGTCTGTTTCCTCATAATAATCCGTCGCGATCGTGATCAGCGAGTCGGTTTCATGCTTAACAAAAGTCTTGTCTTGTGTTTCTGTTAACAGCAAATAATAATGTGCCTTATCTTTTCGGGATAGGTTTTCTTTGTTCTCTATTTGTTCAAGGAGCATTAAGGCGCTATCCGGATGTTGGGGCATAAGGTTCTCTATTTTTCGGAAGTCTATGGTTTGATGGCCCATTCCATCGCAAGAGATCCATATAATAGGTATTAGAATTAACAGGAAAACAATGTTTTTCTTCATCTGCGTATTATTTGTTGGCGATAAAGATAATACAAAAAGGCGAGGATATTCCGGCTGGAAAGTCCGACTTTTTTGAACGGTTTTTATTTCTGTTGTAAATGCATTGAATAACAGATTGTTACGCTGGTTGTAAACTGTCTGTTTATGGCTTGTCAAATGAATAACTTACGGCTTGTCAAGTGAATAACTTACGAGTAGGGGTAGCCGTCAGTTAACGGCTTGGGAAGTGATCAGTTATTCACTAGAGAAGCCTTTTTGAGGGAGAAGATATACTTAGATGCCACTTGAAGTATATCTTCTCCGGGCATAGGATATATACTTCATCGGCAAAGTAAGTATATATGGATAAAAGCAGGCTTTTTACCTTACCAGCCACTTCTCAATATTGCGGGTTTCAGAGGAGAAGTTCACGCCGATCTTGAAGACCTCCCGATTGTCTCCGGCGAAAGGTAGGGCGTAGCCTTTCTCCTCGATCTGCCGCAGGGCCTCCTCGGCGGTTCCGTTGAGCTTGAACTCCATGATATATACATAGCGATCGGTTTGCAATACGAGGTCTATACGCCCGTTCGAGGTATGGTACTCCATTTGCGTGTACAGGCCGACCAGCTTGAAGACGATGAAGAGGACGTTCCGGTAATGCAGCTCCGTGTCTCGCTCCGGCTTTTGCCCGGCGATCACCTCGTAGGGTGTGTCGGCGAAGAAGCTTTGGAGGCGGTGGAAGAAGGCGTCGTAATTGCCAGACCGTATCTCCCGAACGAACTGTCCGATCTCGAAGGGGGTCTTAGAGGCTTGTATGCTCGTATAGAAAGGAAGTAGGTATTTGACGAAACCTTCTTCCACCTCCTTGTTCGGGAAACCCAGTCGATAAATGCCAAACTCAGGATCATAGCCCTTGATGGTCAGATACCCGCTTTGGTAGATGACGGGTATGGGATTGTTCGAGGCGGAGTCGATGCTGTTCAGCACATCGGCGTCGGTCTCCGTGTTGGCCATCTCGTAGAGGTCGTAATGGGTGTGCTTGAGCAGCTCCACGAGGTAGGAGGGTGTTCCGGTCTCGAACCAGTAGTCTCCGAATTCCATCTTAGCGAAGGTATTCAATAGGCTGAATGGATTGTATATACCCTCGGACTTGGCGGTGAAATGGTATCCGTCATAGCGTTGCTTGAGTTTTAGGCAGGTTTCCTCGTAGGTCGTCATTTGGGTATCAGCCAGTTCCTTCACTTCGTCATCCAGATAGGCATGTATCTCTTTTTCTGTGATGCCGCATATCTCGACGTACCGATTATCCATCGACAGGTCCATGAGGTTGTTGAGGTCGCTGAATACGCTTACCTTGCCGAACTTGGTCACGCCGGTCAGGAACGCTAGGCGGATATATCCGTCCATGCTCTTCAGAACGCCGTAAAACGCTTTCAGTATAGAGCGGTAGGCCTCCTGTAACTCCGGATTCCCGATCGCCTGTAGCAAAGGCTTGTCATACTCGTCTACCAGTATGACCACTCTCCGTCCTGTTCTCTCATAGGCACGGCGTATCACGCCGGTGAAACGATCGGATGGTGTTATCTCTCTCTCGTCTTTCCCCCACAGGTCTTCCCAAAGGTTCAGATAACGTCGTAATATACTCTCTAATGCCCCAGGGTCAGAATATCTCTCCGCATTTAAATCCAAATGTAAGATGGGGTATCTTATCCAGTCTTTTTCCAATTTCTCCATTGCCAGTCCCTCGAACAGCTCCTTCTTTCCTTGGAAATAGGCCTCCAGCGTGGACAGCAGCAAGCTTTTCCCGAAGCGTCGGGGGCGGCTGAGGAAATAATATCGTCCGGTTGTTACTAATTGGTAGATTAGGGCGGTCTTATCAATATAGAGATAACCATCTTTGCGAAGGCTCTCGAAGTTCTGTATGCCGATGGGATAAATTGTCTGGTTCATATCGTCCTATATTTTATGCGACTTATAAGCAAAGTTACATAAAATATAGGAGAGGAACCGTATCTTTAGAAGTAAATTTTCAACAATAATATCTTACTATGAAGTAGATTTATAACTTGCTGACAGTAAGATGGATAAATATGCTTGTCGAATTTCCGTAAAAACACGTACATGTTTTCACGGATTCACGTACGTGTTTTTGGGAATTCACGTACGTGTTTTCCGAAAAACATGTACGAATAAAAAACAAGTCTGGAAAAACAGACAATAAGTAAGAAGTTTTTATTCCTTATACTTAGCCACCATAATCACGGGGTTGGATTCCTCATTCAATCCCGCTGCGATCTCATTCAAGCGGCCTTTCAGCTTACCTTTCTCGTAGTCTTCCACCAACTCATTGGCTTCTAGTTTCTTTATGAAAGCGATCCCATCGTTATTGATGATCTTTAGTATTCCGTGTTCGTACCACATATCAACGGGTGTCTGATCTACGAAATCGTTATTATATACGACACACTCAAAGATAGCGTCCTCTTGTTTATCATATACCAAGTCGGTTCTGGGGAATCCGGTTTCTTTCTCAAAATCCCATTGTTTCTTTGTTGTTTGCATGAAATAATACCGGTCGGTAAGAATACTTGGATAAAGAAATACTTCCGGGGCCATAGAGCGGATAGGTGGAGCCCTTACGATAAAGGGTTTGATAGAGTGATCTTGGGAATAACTATAAATCGTATCTGTAGATGGCTCTATTAAGACCCAACTTCCATTTTGGGAAATTAATTCGGTATTACGAGGTCCTGCGGACCAAATTCCTTTTGATAAAAACGGTGATATCTTATGCTCATAAGGGAGTTCGATTTCCTTGACAATGCTCCCGTCTTGTTTGGACAGGAGCCAAAATGCGCTTTTTCTCAGATTTTTATAATTGCCAATCTCATCGTAGCAGATTAAGTTGTCTTGATCGAAATTGTATATCTTCCCGCTATTGAAATTAAAATCTTTATCGTACTTTAAAGTTCGCTTAAAGTTTCCGGACAGGTCGTATACGATAAACTGGCTCGAATAGTAGTTGTTGATAAACAGCTCACCTTTCTCCTCATCGAGGGCAATAGACCCGATATTCGTGTATTCTTGGCTACCTTGGCCGCTGCGGTTGATTTTTCTCTGGCCTTTTCCGGTCCGGTCGAAGATAAATATATCTCCGTCTTGTCCGTTCTTGTTTCTAAGGATTATGAGATTTTTGCCGATGGCTTGCATGCTGGCTGAGGTTATGAATTCCTCATTCGTTTCTAATGGGATGTATTCCACATCCAAAAAGTCTTGAAGAATCAGTTCCTTCTTCGGATAATTTGCCGTGATATCCACGGTTAAAAAGTCGTTAGCCGGTTGCTTACCACTTTCGCATCCCGTTATCAGGAACAGGATCATCGCAGAGATTGTGAGTATAAGTTTCATGGTAGTATGTTTTTAAAGGTGTCCCTTTAGCAAACATATGCTTTTCTCACTGTTAGAAAAATATTTTATACATCTATTTTCGTGAATGTGTTGTTTAACATTATCTTTGCAAGTCAATGAACGTGAATATGGAAGATGATTTTGATATAAGGGATGCCCGGATGCCGGAAAACGAACGAGAGTACGAGAACGTGCTTCGGCCGCTTTCGCTCCGTGACTTCAGCGGGCAGGCGAAGGTGGTGGAGAACCTGAAGGTGTTCGTCATGGCTGCCCGCATGCGTAAGGAGGCGCTGGATCATGTGCTTTTGCATGGACCTCCCGGGTTGGGAAAGACGACGTTGTCGAATATTATAGCGAACGAGTTGGGGGTTGGTTTCAAGGTCACGTCGGGGCCGGTGCTGGATAAGCCGGGAGATCTGGCCGGGGTATTGACCTCGCTGGAGAAGAACGACGTGCTTTTTATCGATGAGATTCACCGGTTGAGCCCGATCGTGGAGGAATACCTGTATTCCGCTATGGAGGATTACCGGATCGATATCGTGATCGATAAAGGACCAAGCGCCCGCTCGATACAGATCGATTTGGCTCCGTTTACATTGATTGGCGCTACGACCCGTAGCGGCTTGCTGACTAGTCCGCTGCGTGCCCGTTTCGGTATCAATATGCACTTGGAGTATTATGATATGGAGACGCTGACGAAGATCGTGCTCCGTAGTGCTAATATCTTGAATGTAAAATGTGAGTTGAACGCCGCTAGAGAGATCGCTTCCCGTAGCCGGGGTACGCCTCGTATCGCCAACGCTTTATTGCGCCGTGTGCGTGATTTCGCTCAAGTGAAGGGGAACGGAGATATCGATAAGGCGATCGCTTGCTTCTCTTTGGAGGCGTTGAATATAGACCGGTATGGCTTGGATCAGATCGATAATAAGTTGCTGACGACGATCATTGATAAATTCCAGGGAGGCCCGGTCGGATTAACGACGATCGCCACGGCTTTGGGCGAGGACCCCGGAACGCTAGAAGAAGTGTACGAGCCTTTCTTGATCAAAGAGGGCTTTATCAAACGCACGCCCCGTGGCCGTGAGGTCACCGATTTAGCTTATACCCATCTGGGACGTAGCCGGGTGGGGGAACAAGGTTCTTTATTTGATTAGACAGATACGATATGGCAGGAGGAATGAAGCGGCTCGCTAAAGAGACAGCCGTTTATGGATTGAGTAGTATAGTGGGGCGTTTCCTGAATTGGATGTTGGTGCCGATGTACACACGTGTGTTGGCCGGAACAGGGGATTATGGGATCGTGACGAATTTATATGGTTGGACAGCCCTGTTGCTGGTCTTGCTTACTTATGGCATGGAGACGGGGTTCTTCCGTTTCATCAATAAGAAAGAGGAGCAAGAGCCGATGCGGGTGTACGCTTCCGTGCTGTATTGCCTGCTGGGAAGTTCGGCGCTGTTTAGCGTAGCGGTTTTCGCCTTGTTACCATCTATTAGTGCCGGCTTGGGATATGGTGACCATCCGGAGTATATCGGGATGATGGCGGGTATCGTGGCGGTAGACGCTTTTTGTTGCATTCCGTTCGCTTATCTTCGGTATAAGGGAAAAGCATGGCGTTTCGCCGGGATTAAGTTGCTGAGTATTTTCTTGAATATTATCTTGAATATATTCTTCTTGATCACTTGTCCGTGGTTGCATACGCACTATCCGGAGGCGATAAGCTGGTTCTATCGTCCGGATTATGGGGTAGGCTATGTATTCGTGGCGAACGTGTTTACGACACTGATAACCTTATTGCTTTTGATCCCGGATATCTTGCCGGGCATACGGGCGAAAGTAGACGGAACGGTATTGAAACAAATCTTGCGTTATTCCTTCCCGATCCTCATTCTAGGTATTGCCGGTATCTTTAACCAGACGGCAGATAAGATCCTGTTTCCATTCTTGTTTGATGATAAGGAGTACGCGAACGAGCAATTGGGTATATACGGCGCATGCTTCAAGATCGCCGTGGTGATGGTGATGTTCACGCAGGCTTTCCGGTATGCCTATGAGCCGTTTATTTTCGCTAAAAACAAGAGCGATGATAATAAGAAAGCCTACTCGGAAGCGATGAAATATTTCATCATATTCGCCTTGTTTATCTTCCTCGGGGTAATGTTCTATATCGATATCTTGAAGTACTTTGTCGGGCCGGCTTATTATCCCGGATTACGGGTAGTGCCGATCGTGATGCTGGGCGAGTTGTTCTTCGGTATTTATTTCAACCTCTCCTTATGGTATAAGCTGATCGACCAGACACGATGGGGCGCCTATTTCTCCACGATCGGATGTGTGGCCACGGTCTCTATTATCTTGCTGTTCGGTCCCTCGTACGGTTATATGGCTTGTGCGTGGGCATCGTTCTTTTGTAATTTATTGATGATGCTTTTATCCTATTTTGTAGGACAAAAGAAATTCCCGATCGAGTACGACTTGAAATCCGCATTTCTTTATTTCGGAGTGGCGACGGTGTTATACGTGGCAGGCATGGCACTGCCGATACAGTCTGAATGGCTCCGGTTGGGATACCGCACGATCTTATTAGGCGTATTCATCGCATTTATGGTTAAAAGGGATTTACCTTTACGAGAACTCCCGTACGTAGGACGTTTCTTCCGTTAATCGGTAGGTTCGGAGGGCTTGGACGGCGTGGCGATTGGCATCGTGATAACGAAGCGTGAGCCTTTCGTATAAGACGGATCTGTCTTTATCTTACCGTTTAGCCGGTTAACGATCAAGCGACATAGGTAAAGCCCCAGGCCAGAGCCGGGAATGAAATCATTGGTCTTCGTGAAACGCTCGAATATCCATTCCTGTTTGTCTTGAGGGATGCCGCAACCCGTATCTGTTACCGACAGGGTCACTAAATTGGCTCCGCTATCCAGATGGTATGAAAGCGTGATGCTTCCTTTCTCCGTGAATTTATTCGCGTTTGCCAGCAGATGCGAGATGATCAAACTGAAATAAGCACGGTTGGTCAAGATCATATCATTCTCCTTATCGCCTTCCACCACATAGTTGATCTCCGGCTTCTCTTGATATTTCTTTACCTGTTGCATCTCATGTAAACAAAGCTCATGGATACGTGTGGGAACAAGAGGAAGGGAATCATTGCCGCTATCGAGCTGGGCGATCTCAAGGAGATTGTTCAGCATGGAAGTCAAGTGGTAACAGTTTTCATAGATAATACGGCTGAAAGCCTGTTTCTCGTCCATGGAGATATCGTCGTTGGTGATGAGTTCCGAGAAACCGTTGATTGCGTTTAAGGGAGTCCGTATCTCATGCGACATATTCCGGATGAAGGCGGTCTTCATCTCCTCGCTCTCTTGTGCTTTCTGGTTCGCTATCAAGACCTGCTCATTGGATTTTTGTAGTGCTTGATAAAGAGATCTCATTTTGCCTAGCCGGAAAAAGATATAGAATACGGTGCATAAAGCTAGAAGCAATAAGGACATATACAGGTAATTCTCTTTCTTGCTTTCCTGTAATTCCAGTTCCAATGATTTCTTTTCGATCACCAACTCGTTCGCCCCTTTCTCGATCTCCAGATTTTCCATTTTCTTCCTGAGTTCTTGCATACGCAAGGTATCTAGCAATACTGCGTACTCCTTGGATGTCTCATAGGCCTCCTTGTACATCCGGAGGCTGTCGTAGGCGGCAGCTTTGGCGGATACATAAGCGATTACATGTTCCTTGTAAAGCGGTATCTGTTTGGAGAAATTGATCAAAGAGTCGCTGAACTCAATGAATTTCTTATAGTCCTTAATACCTAGGTAATAATTCGATGAGGTGTAGTAGAGCTCATACTCCGGGGCGGCGCTAGCTGATTCCGGATAAGTTTTCAACAGATTCATGAACTCACGGTAATAGGAGGTCGCCAAATCTTTTCCGATAGCCTCGGCGCTAATGGCAAGGTTTGAATAAGCGCTTAATAAATGGCGTTTGTTGATCGCGTAAGGACGTTTCCTCATCTCCGGGATATTAGAGTAGCCCAAGATCGTGTTTAGGTAACGGGTAGCATATTGTCCTCGTTCTTGAGGGTCACTCGCATAAGCGCATAGCATGAAATAGGTGTTAGGCAAGAAATTGTACGCATATCGTAGGGGCAGTTTTTCCGCCTCGGCCAGAACATTATCGAAATATTCTTTCCCTTGCTTGAAGTCCTCCTGAAGCATGTTCTCTTCCATGACGCTGTTGCTGACAGCCATACCAAGTACATAATTACAGGCTATTTTCTCATAGGGAGACAATTTGTCGGGTTCCTCCAGCTTGAATAGGCAATTCATGAGGACTTTCCTTCTCGGTTCACCGGATGTGTAGAATATGACGCGCGTATCTTGGATCATTTTCATGAACGATACGAGGCTGGTTCTGGCTTCTCCTTTTAGCTCCTGCTCGGCCTTGGCGATGTAGGCGTTTGCGCTATCGGTCTGGTCCGTGTTGATATAATGCCGGAGAATCTCGGTCAATGCCGCTTCCTTATAGTAATTGTCATTCGCTTTTAAGGCTTCCTGATAGAGTTGTTTAGCGTTTACTAATATGTCATCGTTTCGTGAGATGTCCATTAAATTGGTAAGGATTTCCAATCTTGAGCGTTCGGAGGTTGCTTTTTGCAAGGCGTTTTTGAGTGAGTCTGGTGTGGTCGTTTGAGATGAAACGACAAAGGACATAAACAATAAGCATAAAAGCATTAGATATCGTTTCATACAAATAGGATCTCTTGTTGTTGTATTGTAAATGCAAATATACGTAATCTCACCATAAAAAAGCTATTAAATAGTTAGAAAAACAAACAATTGGAATATCTTTGCATAAATATGGGACAAGATTAATACCGCATGGAAAAAGGATTGCTACATAAACAGATTATGGATTTTTTTGTCCGTAATTTCGACGTCAGGCAGGAAAAGGAAGATGAGCTGGAGACGATAGAATCCATTAAAAAGGGGATAGAGTTTAAGGGGACGAACTTATGGGTACTTATTTTCGCTACGTTTGTCGCTTCTCTCGGGTTAAATACCAACTCTACGGCAGTGATCATTGGCGCGATGTTGATCTCGCCGCTGATGGGACCGATCATGGGATTCGGCTTGGGATTGGGAATCTCCGATTTCGAGTTGATCAAGCGTTCGTTCCGTAATTTCGCTACCGCTACTATTTTTAGCGTGATTACCTCCACCTTATATTTCTTGATCTCACCGATCAGCGAGGCGCAAAGCGAGTTGCTTGCCCGTACGCAACCTACGGTATACGATGTATTGATCGCTTTCTTCGGTGGTCTGGCCGGAATCGTGGCGAGCTCGACAAAGAGTAAGGGTAACGTGATTCCGGGTGTAGCTATCGCTACGGCTTTGATGCCTCCGCTTTGTACGGCTGGATTCGGGTTGGCGAGTGGCAATTTGTATTACTTTTTCGGTGCTTTTTATCTGTATTTTATCAATACGGTTTTTATCAGTTTGGCTACGTTTGTCGTCGTTCGTTTGTTGAAATATCCGAAGAAAGTTTTCTTGGATAAACAACGGGAAAAGATCGTGACTCGTTACGTGGGTATCATTGTTTTTTTCACGATCGTGCCGAGCCTTTTCTTGAGTTATAACTTGATCCGGAGTAGTTATTTCAATGATCGGGTACGTAACTTCGTATCGGAGGAGTTGACTTTCCCGAATACGCAAATCTTGAATAAGGTCGTTACGGATACGAGCGAGAAAAAGGAGGTGAAAGTAGTCTTGATCGGCCAGACGGTACCGGATGAGATGATCGCTAACGCCCGGGCTAAATTGCCTAAGTATGGATTGAAAGATGTGCATTTAGTCGTGCAACAAGGCTTCGGACAAGAGGCCACGGATATCAATGAGTTGAAAAGCCTCTTGATGCAGGATTTATATAAGAATAGCGAGGAGGTACTACGTGCGCAGACCATCCAGATAGATTCGTTAAAACGACAGGTTGACAAATATCAGAGTTATAGGCGTTTGACATCCGAGTTGCTCCCGGAGATGAAGGTTCTTTTCCCCTATGTAGTTGAGGCATCTTGCTCGAATACGTATATCGTGAATACGGAGACGGCGAAGCCGGATACGGTTATGCTGGTTTATCTGAAAAGTAAGACGATCATTAAAGATGCGGAACGTAAGAAGATCAGGGAATGGCTGTCGGCTCGTGTGGAAATGAAAAATATTAAATTACTAATCGAATAATTTAGACTAATCAGAGTAGAATGAAGTTGATGAAAAGAGTGTGGGCGGCTTTGTTGCTTTTAGCCGCTTCCGGCCAGTTATATGCCGATGAGGGCATGTGGGTGCTGAAGGAATTAAATAAGCAGAATTTGGCGAGAATGGCTGAGTTGGGTTTTACCCCATCCTATGATCAGTTGTATAGTGAGACGGATCCTTGCGTGGCGAACGCCGTGGTAATCTTCGGTGGGGGATGTACCGGTATTACGGTCTCTAACGAGGGATTGATCTTCACGAATCACCATTGTGGTTTCGGAGCCATCCAGCAGTTGAGTAGTGTGGAGCACGACTATCTGAAAGATGGTTTTGTCTCTCAAAGTAAACAGGAAGAACTTCCGGTTCCAGGCTTGACGGTACGTTACCTGAAAGAGACCGTAGACGTGAGCGATCGTATCAACAGCCAGATCTCCGGTATCGAGGATGAGTTCCAGCGTTTGTCGGCGGCTGATTCTATCGGTCGTGTGATTTGTGATTCCGTGGGAAATAATGAGTTCCTAGCGGCTGATGTTGTCCCTTTCTATAGCAATAATAAATATTTCTTGGTGGTGTACGATGTTTATCGTGACGTGCGTATGGTTTTCGCTCCGCCTAGCTCTATCGGTAAGTTCGGTGGCGATACGGATAACTGGATGTGGCCTCGGCATACCGGTGATTTTTCCGTATTCCGTGTGTACGCCAACGCAGATAATAAACCGGCGGAATACAACGCGGATAATAAGCCTTATACCCCGAGATATGTAGCGGAGGTGTCTATGCAAGGCTATCAAGATAAAGATTATGCCATGACAATCGGTTTTCCGGGAAGCACGGATCGTTATTTGTGCTCTTGGGGCGTGCAACAGCGTATCGAGAATAGTAATAAGCCTCGTATCGAGGTGCGTGGCATCAAGCAGGGCATCTGGAAAGAGGCGATGTTGGCTAGCGACGCTGTACGTATCAAATATGCTTCTAAGTATGCGGGAAGCTCCAATTATTGGAAGAACTCGATCGGTATGAATAAAGGATTGGCGAATCTAAACGTGATCGAACGTAAACGTGCGGAGGAGACGGCCTTCGCTGATTGGGTAGCGAAAGATCAGGCCCGGGGCGCTAAATATGGCGAGGTCTTGAATTTGCTGGAAAAAGGATATACCTCGACCAATAAATATAGAGAGGCTTTGACCTATTTGAATGAGGCGTTTTCTAGTGGAGCGGAGATTATTCGTTTGGCCCGTATGGTGCAATCGGTGGATATTGAAGGAGCTACCCCGGAAGAGATTACTGTCTTTTTAGAGGATCGTATCCAACCGTTCTTCAAGGATTACGAGCCGTCTTTGGATCAGAAGGTACTGGCCGCGATGATGAAGATCGCGAAAGAACGTGTATCTCCGGAGTTCTTGCCGGATATTTATACGAGCGTTGATAAGAAGTATAAAGGAAATTATGAGAAATATGCGGCGGATGTATTTAAGAAGACTTCCTTATTGTCGTACGACAAGATCGCCGAGATGTTGAGAAATCCGAAGCAATATGAGAAATTGAGAAAAGATCCGGCGGCGGAACTGAGCTTGTCCGTATTGGTGTCTATCTTCCAGTTACAGCAGTTGATGGGCGATGCGGAGTATGATATCGCTAAGGGAGAACGTTTGTATTTCGCGGGCTTGAAGGAGATGTATCCGGAGAAAGCTTTGTCTTCCGACGCTAATTTCACGATGCGTTTAAGCTATGGTTCTATCGGAGGGTATCGTCCTTATGATGCCGCATGGTACAATTATTACTCAACGGATAAAGGTATCCTAGAGAAAGAGGACCCGACGAGCGATGAGTTCTGGGTACAACCGGAGATACTGGATCTGGTTCGTAGCTGTGATTTCGGACCTTATGCGAATGAAAAAGGGGAATTGCAGCTGTGCTTCCTCTCGAACAATGATATCACTGGTGGTAATTCCGGTAGCCCGGTATTCGATAAAAACGCCCGTTTGATCGGACTTGCTTTCGACGGTAACTGGGAGGCGATGAGTGGTGATATCGCTTTTGAACCGGATTTGCAACGTTGCATCGGCGTAGATATCCGCTATGTCCTTTTCATGATCGATAAATGGGGTAAATGCCCAAGGTTGATTGAAGAGTTGAGGCTCGTTCGATGAGAGAAAAAAGAGATGGGCATCCATGATTTTCGCGGATGCCCATTCTAAGGAGCTAATAATGCCCATTGTAAGGTGCTTTGAATGCCTATTCTAACAACCTTACGATGGGCATTGTAATATCCTATACGATAGGGAAGTTCTAAATGCCTAATTTAGACTTGATTGCCTTTGGTATCGCATCCTTATGTACCATGATATAGATCGTCTTGGCACGGACAAAACTATCGGACATGTTCAAGTATCCGCCGAAAGTATTACGCTCGGTTCCCCAAGAGTTCTTCGTGATATAATATTTCGTGCCGTTTTGATCTTTGGCGATGCCGGTAAGGTGCATCAAATGGTCATCGGTCGTGACGAACGCCTCGAAGCCTTCTTGACGGACCTGCGGGGTGACGTTTACTTCCGGGAAAGGTTTCTCGAATTTGTAGACTTCCTCCAGACGTTCCTTCTCGTCCATTTTCTCAAAGCGAGCACGGTCGGTAGTCGAGTAATCTTCCACCTTCTTTACCTCCGGGTTGATCGCCACGCCATTCTTGAAAGAGAAGCCTTTCTCGCTCACGTCGCCATCCCAACATACCGTGTAACCATTATTTAAAGCATAATCCGCGACTTGCATCATCTCATCCAACGGGAGGTTATACATTTGCGCATGTTCCCAGTTATCGGGAACCTCTACCTCGAATTTCTGGTAATACGGATGATGCGTGAAGCTTGTCAGCTCGATATAATCGTCCATATTCAACCCTAGGGAGGCGGCGAATGTCTTCGGGGTATATTCCTTGCCTTGATAAGTGAATTTCTCCGGAAGCTTGCCTAGGTAGGTATCGAATAGGTTATCGATTAGTTTGTAATATTCCGGGCTACGTTTCTTCATGTCCACGGCTGTCGTTGCGATCGCCTTGATGTATTTTACCATCTCGGCATGATTGTGCCGGTCGGAATCGTAGTTGATACCCGAGTACACCTCTTCCGGAACGATACCTACTTGGTTGAAAGCGTTCATGAAGGTGTGGGAAAGACTTCCTTGACCGATATTACCTCTGCCTTGGCGGACATAATTATCCTGCAACTGGTTCATGTATTTCTGGCGGACGATAAACATCTCAGAGAGATCGTACGTCCCTTTTCCCATACGGAGTAATTCCGACTCCATGAAAGAGGTCGTGGCGAAGCACCAGCAGGTTCCCGTGGATGCTTGATTCTTGACTGGCGTGGCGGGTACCTTTACTACATCCGTAAATTGGTAGCCTTGAGCGAATGTGCTCAAGGAACCTAACGCTAAGGCGCATGATAGAATGAATGTTCTCATTGTATATGAATTTAAGTTTATATTATTATTGTAGAGACGGGGTGTGCCTCGTCTCTACTATCGGATGTGGTGATTAGAAGCCTCTTTCGAATTGGGTCCAGAATGAGTCTCCCATTTCTCTCCAGCGTAGCATCGTGGCTCCGGCGAAATCGGCGGTATATCCGGTTAGGTATTCTTTTGCGGCCTCCTCACCTTGTTGGGTAAGAATCTCTTTGTAACGGCTCTCTACGAAAGGAAGTTCTGTCTGCCCTTTCTCCGTAAAATGGGCGATAGATGCTTTCATACGATCTTTAGTCGCTCCCCAACGTACGGTAGCGAGTTTATTGGCACGACGGAAAGCCCATACGGCGGCATCTTCCCGGTAACGGTGCTGTCCGCAAACCTTGAAGCAAGCCGGGAGATCTTTCGTCCCACAGAAGATGGGGATGCGGGGGCTTTGTCCGGGATTATCATAGGCCATCCAAACCACGCCGCCTACTGCATTGGGTAACCAGTCACGTAACTGGATCACGGTAGAGTAGGAGCATTGTGGTACGGCAACCAAACGGTAGCTTTTTACGGCGTCCGGTTTTAACCCATTCAACATGTTCACCATATCCCGAGTCATCCAAGGATTGGCTACCGGACTGATAACCGTATCGGTCTCGTTACTATCTTTTTTCTTTACGGCTACTTTCAAGTTCTGGGTCATATCGTATTCCGTACCCTCGTACGTTTCGGAGAGGAGAGCCATCACATCCGTTACGGATACTTGCCGGTCCGGCTTTACGCTGATGGGAAGTTCTTCCGCGTCATACGATAAACGTAAGGAAGGCGCTAATTTATTCAATATAAAGAACTCACGGATACTGAAGGATTTCATCTCACCGGAATAATTTCCGCCTCCATATGCTTCCCAGAAGCGGAACGGTTTCTTTCCGTCCCAGAAGCCCATGCGCTTGGCTACCTCGAATACGTTGGCGGAAGCCATGCAATTGTCCGTATCTTTCGGATCGACCTTAGAGATACGCGGGATATTCGCCGATACGCCTACATGATCGTCGGGGATACGGATCGCCGCCCATACGCCACCGATCTTATCCGGACCCTCGCCGAAGACCTCGAAATGCCATACCTCTTTTGGATCCGCTATCGTAAGGCACTCGCCCCAGTCGCCATATCCGTATTTCTCGATCAACTCGCCCATCACACGGATGGCATCACGGGCGGTCGTGCAACGTTGTAAGACGATTCGCTGAAGTTCCTCGATCATGAACATACCTTTCTTGTTGACAAGGGCTTTCCGGCCGGTGATTGTTGTTTCCCCGATGCCTAGTTGCTTCTCGTTCAGGCAAGGATAGGCCGTGTTGAGGAATTGATACGTAGACCGCGCTTCGGGCAGTGTTCCTTTCGCAATCATCCCCCGGGTTCCCTCGGCATATTCGGTATGCATACGTCCGGTATAGACCGTGGTTGTCGTATCGTGATCGTACGAGGCGGAAGGTACGATATCCATCCAAGTGCGGTAATTGCTATCGCAGGTGTGGCTAGTCATCACGGAGCCATCCGCCGAGGCTTTTTTGCCGACCATGATACTCGTACAACTCTCCGGGTTCAAGATCGGCTCCGGATACTGGATTTGTTGCGCTACCGAAACGGATAGGCTGGCGCAAAGCATAAGAACATAGGTAAAAAGTTTCTTCATCTTTCTTGTGTTATTTAGATGTTTGTATCAATTAAATTTGTAGGCCGCTTTTCGTACGTCTTTTACGGATTTGAATGGCTTATTGGGTTTTAGATGCTTGGCGAGGAACTGGTAGATGCCGAGTCGTATCTCGGAAGCTTGTTTCGTGTCGGTCCGGTCGAAGCTATGGGCACCGGGAGCACGGTCGAATATTTTGTAGTCGAACTTCTTTCCTTCGGCCTTGAGAGCGCGTATCATATGCTCTACTTCCACTACGTTCACGTCATCGTCGCTAGTATTGGTATGGATGAGCAGGGGATCTTGTAGTTTTTCCGCGTGCCAGACCGGTGAGCGGCGTTTGTATTCCGCCATATCCTCCCGGGGAGTCTTCCCAATATGGCCCTCGTCGGAGAAGATTTTCCGATAATCATCGGTGGAATATCCCATGCGCATGATCACGTCGCTTACCGGTACTCCGGCGAAACCGCACTTATATTTGCCCGGATAGGTCATGAGGTTCATTAGCGTGATCATCCCGCCGTGGCTCCATCCCATGATACCGATACGATTGGCATCTACGATATCGAAATTCTCTACCATATAATTACGACTAACGTAGACATCCTCGTTTTCTAATCCTCCGTAATCGATATTATCGTAAGTAGCTTTGCCATACCCCGTGCTACCCCGGTATTCAGCGGAGACCACGATGTATTCCTGGGCGATCAGTTCCCGGACGATATGGGCGTAATACGTGTTGAAATCCGCATGTACACCACTATGCGGGAGAACGATCAAAGGATATTTCTTGTCGGGATCCACACTTTTAGGGATGAAGATATAAGTCCAGAATTTCAGTTCGTTTCCGGCGCTCATCCCGGTAGGATTCGTTTCTTTCCAGCGGGCGGGGCCGCAAAGGTAGACTTTGTCGATATGGGCGATGTCGCCCACTTTCTCGTACCATAGGAGGTCATCTACCTTCTTTACGACTTGGTCAAAATCATGTTGGTAGTTTTGCGCTATGGCATAGTCTGCTCCGAATATAAAGAAGAGGCAAAAGCAGGAAAGATGTTTAAGCAGTGTCTTCATGTGACTTATCTTTGAATTTGTGATTAACTGTGATTTTCCGGCTGTAAATATACAATAAAAGAAGCGTGATCCGTAATAAACGAACCACGCTTCTTTGATAAATTATGTATAAGTTGTATGTTACTTACGTTTCTTCCTGCTACGAGGAGCGTCATCGTAGAATTTACGCTTCGGCTTGTCATCGCTACGGCTGGAACGTCTGCCGCCACGGTCGCTTTCCCGGCGGCTGTCTCTGCCTCCTCTACCGCTATCTCGTCGGTCTCTGAAACCGTTTCCGCTACGGCTACCTCCACGGCTACCACGACTGCCTTTTCCTCCCTCGCCTTTCGCTTGCGCCGGTTCCACGGAGATACGTCGTCCGTCTACCTCGAAGCCGTTCATCGAGTCCATGACACGGTTGGCTTCTCCCTCTTCTACCTCGAAGAATGAGAAATTATCACGTAAGTCGATACGACCGATACGAACCTTGCCCGGTACGCACTTGTTGACTAACTCAATAAGTTGAGGAGGCGTAAGCTCGTCTGTCTTTCCGAAGTTGATAAAGAAACGGGTGTAACCTTCTTCCGCTTCGCCTCTGCCACCCCGTTTACCTCTCTCTCGGGGAGCGTTCTCGTCTACAACCTCGATATCATCGTTATCTTTATAATAGTCGATCATCCGGTTGAACTCCAAGGATACGACACGTTTGATGATATCTTCCTTATCCAGCCATTCCAATTTACGATAGATAGAAGGCATCAAACTAGCGATTTCCTCCTCGTTCACTTTCACTTTCTCGATCTGGTCCACCAAGTTGAACAATTGTTTCTCACAGATTTGCTCACCGGTAGGCATCTCGCCTTTATCGAATTTCTTGTTGATGATTCGTTCGATCTCGCGAATCTTGCCTTTTTCCCTTACGTGGCAGATAGAGATAGCGATACCCGTTTTTCCCGCACGGCCCGTACGTCCGCGGCGGTGGGTATAAGATTCTACCTCATCCGGCAGACCGTAATTGATTACATGGGTTAAGTCATCCACGTCCAAACCACGTGCGGCTACGTCCGTAGCGACCAATAACTGGATATTCTTGATACGGAACTTCTGCATCACGTAGTCACGTTGCGCTTGGCTCAGCTCGCCGTGCAAGGAGTCGGCGTTATAACCGTCTTGAATCAATTTATCGGCGATCTCCTGTGTCTCCTTACGGGTACGGCAGAAGATGATACCGTAGATGTTCGGGTAATAATCGGCTAGACGTTTCAAGGCGAGATATTTATCTTGCGCACGAACCATATAATAAATGTCGCGGATATTCTTGTTTCCCTCGTTCTTCCTGCCAATGACGATCTCTTTCGGATCCTTCATGTATTTCTTGGTGATAGAGGCGATCTCTTTCGGCATGGTAGCGGAGAAGAGCAGCATATTTCGGTTTTCCGGTATAGCCGCCAAGATCTCGTTGATACTGTCGGTGAAACCCATGTTCAACATCTCGTCCGCCTCATCGAGGATGACGTTCTTTACGTTGCTTAAGTCAACCGTCTTGCGGTTCATCAAGTCGATCAAACGTCCCGGGGTAGCCACTACCACGTGTACGCCTCTCTTCAGTGTCTTGATCTGGCTCTCTATACTGGAACCTCCGTATACAGGGAGAACCTTCAGGTTATCGATGTATTTAGAATAATCGTTCAAATCGTCCGCTATCTGTAGGCAAAGCTCGCGTGTCGGACAAAGGATAAGCGCTTGAGGCTGATATTGAGAGACATTGATCTTTTGCAGGATCGGCAGGCCGTAAGCGGCTGTCTTGCCGGTTCCTGTTTGTGCCAATGCGATTACGTCGTTATCTTCTCCCAGTAAGAAAGGAATCACTTCTTCCTGTACCGGCATGGGCGATTCGTAGCCCATCTCTTGAATTGCCTTTAATATCGGTGCGGCAACTCCTAATTCTTCAAATGTTTTCAAAATGCGATTGTGTATATATGATAATATTCAGTGGCCGCAAAGGTACGTAAATAATTCGGATTCATATCAATAAAGTAATATATCTTTTAGCCTTTCACGTTTCTTATCAGTAAGACGTAATCCTTTCGACAAATATTTCTCGGTGGAACCGTACTCTTTCTTGATTTTATGGAAAGCTAGGTCCATGAGCCCCTCGTTGGCCGTAAGGAAGACCGTAATGCTTTCTTGGGCGTCTGTGGAGAGATGTTTCACGATATCAGCTAAATGACTCGTATCGATATATTGATTGGAAGTCAAGTAGTCTTCCATGATGGCGTCCCGGGGAATATCCAAGGCGGCGAGTAACATGGCGGTGAGAAACCCGGTACGATCCTTTCCGTAGGAACAACTGATGAGAATGGGGTAATTATCCTCGTTCTGGAACTGTTCCAGTACCTTGGCGAACTGATCGGTATTATCTGTCACGAATTGCAGGTACTCGTCTTCCATATATACCCCGGCGTCTCCTTTCCTCATTCGTCCCTCGATAACACGTTGGGGGGCATCGGCGATCTTGCCGACCGAGATGGGGATTTGCAGGATATTTGCTTTCGTATATTTGATAGGGGCGGTGAGGGTTTCTTGGTTCGTACGGAGGTCGATGATGGTCTTGATCCCTAGATTATCCAATCGGATGGAGTCCCATTCGCTCAAGCTGCTTAACTCGCCGGAGCGAAATACCTTGCCCCATTTCACCGTCTTCCCGTTTGTAGAGGTATAACCGCCTAGATCCCGGAAATTCTGTACACTATCCATAACCGCCGAGCGTGCCCCGATGATCCGTGCGTATTTATCATTAAAAGAAAGGCGGAAATACTTACGTGATATATTATCGTTCGTGATGTAAGTAGCCACGCCATCCTTGATGTTGGCGTAAATGATCGGGGACTCGTTGGTGAAAAGATCCGGGTTGTCGGACACGGTCATCTTGACAATCCCCTCCATTACCGGATCGGTTTCCCATTTTATCACGTAATTTCCGATGTCATCACGTAGGCAAATAGCTCGTATGTCGGGTGCGTTAGAGGAACAACCCACTAACAGGATCACACTGGCGAATAGAGAGAGAATCTTTCCTAACATTGTCTTCTATTATAATAAGCTTTCCTTACAAAGATAGTAAAACAAGTTTTTCCCGCTTCTTCATTAATGATATTTAAGACTGACTAACATACTTCGCCGCGAACTCCTTGGATACATAATTATCATAGCTTTGGCAAACCTCGGAGGCGAGGTCCATTCCGCAGCGGATGATTTTTCCCCAAGTATCCTGATCCAGAGAGGGAAGGTCGGCATGGCGTACGTCATACTTTAGAAGTCCGTAGATAATACCCGCGTTAAAATTGTCGCCGGCGCCGATGGTACTAAGCGGCTGGATTTGCGGGGAATCGAAATGTCGTGTGAAATTACGGGTGTGGAGATTGACTCCGTTTGCCCCGTGAGTTGTTAAGAAACGATCACAATAAAACTGAATATGCTCTTTGTAAACCTTCTGCGCGTCGCTCTTGCCATAAAGGTTCTGGAAGTCCTCGTCCGAGCCCCGGACGATGTCGGCGAATTCCAGATTTTCCAGTACGGTAGGCATGAGGCGGATCGCCTCATGAGCGTGTGCCTTGCGGAAATTGGGATCGTAATAGATGATCGCTTTCCGTTCTTGGGCGTATTGCAGAAATTCTACCATACGAGTCCGCAAGACCGGGTTCAGGGAATAATAAGAGCCAAACACGAAAATATCGTCTTTCTCGATCTTAGGCAGGGGCACCTCCAGCCGTTGCGCCGGGTAATCCTTGTAGAAGATATAATTAGCGTTCTTATCGTCGTCCAGAAAAGCGAGTGATATAGGACTTTTCCCATCGGGGAAACGGTCTACGAACTCGGTCGTGATGTGGTTATCTTCCATGAAATCCCGAATCATGTCGCCAACCCGGTCGTTGCCCAGCTCGCTGATAAAGGATACGGGGACATTCAATCGACCTAATGATATCAATCCGTTGAAAACGGAACCACCGGGAACGGCCTTCTGTGGCTGGTCGTTCCTAAAAATGATATCGAGGATGGTTTCTCCTATACCAAAGACTTTTCTCATGACTATATACTGGTTTGTTATTCATTCTTGCTTAGCTCACGGCTCTTGGAGCCTAAGTAGCCCCCGTGATGGCGCTTGGCGTAATCCTTGTTGGTGAAATGGATACGCTTCATGGTTCCGACCACGAGGATATCGCCTATTACCGTCATGACGGTCGTGGAGGTAGTCGGCGTAAGGCCTAACGGGCAAACTTCCTTGGGAGCGCCGGTCAACAGGCATACGTTCGCCTCGGCGGCTAGAGGACTATCCGGGTTACTGGTGATAACGATAAATTTCATGTCTGGCACCAAACCCCTCGTGAGATCTACCAATTCCACCAGTTCACGTGTCTTTCCTGAGTTGGAGATCAATAACATGATATCGTTCTTGCATACGATTCCCAGATCTCCGTGTTGTGCCTCGCTGGGATGTAAGAAAAAAGCAGGTGTACCGGTCGAGCTAAAGGTGGTAGCGATATTCAAGGCGATTTGCCCGGCTTTACCCATTCCACTCATGATCAGTTTTCCACCTAGGTCGTGTACATGTTTCACTATAAGCGATACCGCTTCCTCATATCCGGGCGTAACGGGTATGTTGCGAACCGCTTCCGCTTCCTGCTCCAATAAAGAGGTGATATTTTCGTTTACCATATTGTTGATTGATTGTTTTACGGCATTCCTGCCTGAATAACGATCGCGAAAGTATTTATATTTACTGATATTGGCATCATCTATTTCAGACAATTTATCTTTTTAAGACGTTTGCGAATTCGGACTTCGGCTTCCATTTCGGGTATCCGGTATCTTGCGCCAGTTTATAACCGAGGTCGAAGAATAATTGTACTTCTTGTAACAGACCACTGTAATCATCCGTGTCGGGATGGGTCTGGTCGGTCGGTTTGTGGTAAGTTTCCGCCCAATAGCGTGCGATATGCTCTTTGGCCCACTCCTTACCCTGTTTGCGGTTGTCGTTCCAGCCTTTGGCGAACATGGCCGGGATGCCTTTTTGTACGAAAGGGAAATGGTCGGAGCGATAGAACATCCCGTTGTAAGCGTCGGGGTCGGGCATGATGTAACGGTTGTATTTCTTCGCTAGCTCGGCTAGGGTATCATCCAGCTCGGAGTTGCCGTATCCGGTGATCGTGACATCGTTGTTCTCGCCCCATAGCGGGAAGACATCCAGATTGATTACGGCGGCTATCTTATCGATCGGGAACAACGGGTGCTCCACATAGTATTTCGTACCGAGGAATCCGGTCTCCTCGCAAGTAGGGGAGAGGAAGACGATATTCCGGCGGGGTTTCTCTTTCAAGGCATTGAAACAACGTGCCATCTCGAGCATCCATGCGATGGCTACGGCGTTATCGGTAGCGCCGTTGATGATACTGTCGCCGTTGATCGGTGCTCCATAGCCTAGATGGTCCCAATGGCCTAGGTAAATAACACTCTCATCCGTGTTCCCGCTACCGGGAATATAACCGATTACATTGGGGCTTTGCTGGCGGTCGAAGGTGTTCCTCATCGAGACGGTTACCGTAGATTTCAAGGAGATGGGCTTGAAGTCCGGCGATTTAGATTGCTCGATTAGTTGGTCAAAGTCGTAGCCATTATCGGCTAGCAATTGCTTGGCGGCATTGAATTGGATCCAGCCGTTTAGCGGGCAATGATAAGCATCGCTATCGCTGTCCACATACATCTTAGATTGGGCGGAAGCTCGTACGACCGACCAAGGGTAGCCCGCTCCCCGGTCTTCATGGATGATCAAGACTCCTTTTAATCCCTGTCGGGCGCCCTCCTCGAATTTATACATCCAACGGCCGTAATAGGTCATGATATCACCGTTAAAATAATCCGTGTTGTCGCTTCCGAGTCCCGGGTCATTTACGATAACGACCGCTACTTTATCCTGCGGGTTCTCGATTCCCTCGAAATCATTTTTCCCATACTCGGGGGCTACGATCCCATAGCCGGCGAATACCAGTTCCGCGTTGTCTATATCGATCTCCGGCTCGATCCGTGCGGAGAAAGCGGTATAGCCCTCTAGCCAATCCAATGAGATCTTTCCTTCCGGGGTACTCAAGACCATCGGCTTCGGGCATTGCGTACGTGAGGATATGATATTAACCTGTTGGAGATAAGAATCTCCGTTGATGGGTTTCAGGCCGACTTCCTTCATTTGGCGGGCGATATAGTTCACCGCACGGTCGGCCCCTTCCGAGAATGGTTTACGGCCTTGGCAGGAGTCATGCGAGATGGCCTCGGTGTATCGCTTTAGATGTTCCGTGGTCGCAAGGCTTTTCGCTTTCTCTATATCGTTGCCTCCTCCTCCACAGGCGGAAAGAACCAAGGAGGTGATCGTTAGTAAACAGGTTGCTATTTTCATGTTTCTCATAGAATTATAATGTATTTTCAATCAGCCATTCACCTAAGTTGCGAGTGGCTGCGTCGAAAGCGACCCCCACTTTGACTACTTCCCGTTCGTCGGCCGTATAAGGAATCAGATAGCCTCGATCGTCGATTTGCCGGATCGCTTCTTCCGCTGTTCCTTTCAGCTTGAACTCGAATACGTAGATGTAGCGAGGTGTTTTTACGATGGCATCGGCACGTCCTTGGGCCGAACGTACCTCGGCCTCGGTGAATTGCCCTAGTAGCTTGAATACGATGTAGAAGACCACTTGGTAATGACGCTCGGTCCGGTCGTTCAACTCGTAAGGGATATCGGCGAAGAAAGCCTTTAGGCGGGTGAGGAAAGCCTCGGCGTTTCCGTTCTCCAGCTCTTGGATGAACTTCCCGATATAAAAAGGAGTCTCGGTTTCCGGTAAATGCGCATACATGGAGGCGACAAAATTCAAAAATCCATATTTAACTTCCTCATTCGGGTATCCTAACGTATATAACCGGAAACGTTCATCGTAACTTTTAATCGTCAAATATCCACTTTGATAAATCATGGGAACCGGGTTATTGATGTTCGCCCGATCGTCCGAAAGGGATACCTCGGACACCTCGATCCCGTCCAGCTCCCGTATATCGTAATTCGTTTTCCGTAACATCTCCGCCAAGAATGTCGGGGTACCGGAAGCAAACCAATAGTCGTAAAAGACCTGTTTACTCAACACGTTCAATACGCTAAACGGGTTATAAAGGGCGATACCGCTGCGGAAATCAAAATGGTAGCCGTCGTACCGGCGTGTAATTTTCTCGATGGTACCTTCGTATGAAAGCTTATTCGCCTCGGCCAAGGCATGAAGCTCCGGCTGGAAAGTCGCCTCGATCTCGGGCAATGTCATGCCACAAAGGGCCGCGTATTGCGGGGCTAGGCTGATATCGTTCAAATGATTCAGGTTGCTGAAAATGCCGACTTGCGCGAACTTGGTGACACCGGTTATGAATACGAAGCGCAGCCAAGGATCGGCATCTTTAAGGACCGTATAGAAGGCGGTTAATAATTCCCGGAACTCGTTCTGTAGCTCTTCGTTGTGCAGGTTCCTAAGTAATGGCTTATCGTACTCGTCGATCAGTACGACCACCTTCCTTCCGGTTATCTCTGCCGCCCTGCGTATGATGGTCATGAACCGTCCGGAATAGGTGATACCCTCTCCTCCGGTATCATATATTTTTTCCCATTCCCTCAACTGGCGTTCCAGCATATTCTCCAGTGCCTTGCGGCTATCGTACAACTCGGCGTTGAGGCTGAAATGAAGTACCGGATGCTCTTTCCACTCGGTCTCTAGTTTCTCTATGGCTAATCCCCGGAACAATTCTTTCTTCCCCTCGAAATAAGCCTTGAATGTCGATAGCAGCAAGCTTTTCCCGAATCGCCGGGGGCGGCTCAGGAAATAAGGGACACCTTGGTATGCCATTTGATAAATGAACTCGGTCTTGTCAACATACAAATAGTTCTCTGTACGTAGTTTGTCAAAACTCTGTATGCCTATCGGTAATTTTCGGACGATATTTCCCATAGCCTTATCTGTTTAATTTACACAAATGTAGGTATTTTTTCCAAGGAGGCAAATAGATCGAAAAAAACACGTACGTCTTTTTCCGGAAACACGTACATGTTTTTTGAAAAAGACGTACATGTTTTTCCGGAAAGTCTTTCGTACCTTTGCGGGCTGATACAAACAAGAAGGAAAATGGATTATATCGCTCATACATTGCCGAATGGACTTCGCATGGTACATCTCCCGGTTAATTCCCCGGTCTCTTACTGCGGTTTCGCCGTGAACGCCGGTACACGGGATGAGAACGAGGATGAGTTTGGCTTGGCGCATTTCGTTGAACACATGATCTTCAAAGGTACGGAGAAACGGAAAGCGTGGCATATCCTGAACCGTATGGAGAACGTAGGAGGGGAGTTGAATGCCTATACTACGAAGGAAGAGACCTTTGTTTATTCCATTTTTATGGAGGAGAATTTCGGCCGGGCGTTTGAGCTATTGACCGATCTGGTTTTCCATTCCCAATTCCCCAAACAGGAGATCGAGAAGGAGGTAGATGTCATCTTGGATGAGATCAATTCGTATGAGGATAGTCCTTCGGAACTTATATTCGACGAGTTTGAGAACTTGCTTTATAAGGGTCATGCCCTCGGGCATAATATCTTAGGGGATGAGGAATCTCTTCTTCGCTTTGACTCCGAGTCCGGTCGTTCTTTCATGCGTCGTTTCTACGCCCCGGAGAATATGGTGTTCTTCTCGATGGGACGAAAAGACTTCAAGAAGATCTTGAAATCAGCGGAATCCGCTTTAAGCGATATCTCTTTCCCTATGGCTGAACGGATCCGGAAAGCTCCGGACCCCATCGAGGCTTGCGTACGCCAGATCCATAAAGATACCCATCAAGCCCATGTACTGATCGGTGGCCGGGCTTTCAGTATGCACGATAAAAAGCGCATTCCTTTATTTTTGTTGAATAATATCTTGGGTGGTCCGGGCATGAATAACCGCTTGAATGTCTCCTTGCGGGAAAAGCATGGCTTGGTCTATAACGTAGAATCCAATATAACCTCTTATACCGATACCGGACTAGCCAGTATCTATTTCGGGACAGACCCGAAGAATCGTGAGAAAGCGATGCGTTTGGTGCATAAGGAATTAGCCCGTTTACGTGACGTAAAACTGTCCGCCACTCAATTAGCCGCCGCCAAGAAGCAGGTAATCGGTCAACTGGGTGTGTCGGGCGATAACCGGGAGGGACTTTTCCTTGGCTTAGGAAAAAGCTACCTCCATTACAACCGTTACGATACTCTCCCCGAGGTATTCGCCCAGATTGAGAAAATAACCGCCGGGCAAATTCTTGAGGTGGCTAATGAGGTACTTGCGCCGGAACGGTTGTTTTGCTTGATTTATGAGTGAGGCTAATTATGGAACCTATACCCAACCCCCAACATCAAGTTATTCGGATTATGGAACTTGTGCAGTTGGTATCCGACATGCAGGAATAAATTTCGTGTGACTGATACCTTTAGCGCTAGGATTTGGTATAATCCTTTCAGGTCGCCTTTGTTGTAAAATAAATTATGTCCGACTCCTATATTGATCGAGAAGAATGGCATCGTGAACTCGCCACGGGCGGAGAGGCCGATACCGATTTGCTCATGGAGGGGCGGGCGGTAGAATCGGGGTTCTTCGCCGACTTGGATGATCTCGTCGGAATAAATATTTGCGCTTTCGTCATATTGGCCGTCTAGGGAGATACCTGCTTTTAGGAACCGGTTGAATTTGTACATCGGGTTGAGGTTAAATCCGAGGATGCCGAACTGACCTGGAAAAATATGGGCCTCATCACCTAGCATAACTCCCTTAGCACGGGTCGCGCCATATAGGATGACATCGTAACTGACACGTTGCCAAAAGCTGGAGAGGTATAATTGATTTGCCGGTAAGGAACGTGCGGTACCTATCTCATGATGGCTTTCCTCGATAGGATTGAGCGTGTAGACGAGTCCGATCCGGCCGCCAATCGTATTCAATCCCGCATTCGGAAGATGAGTATTTCCGTTTGAGTAGTGCGTTAAATCCGCCCCGACGAGCAGGTTGCAATAACGGGATAGTTTCGCGTTGAGGAAAAATCCCAGATTGATATAGGCATTGATCTTAGAACCGATGATCTTATTACGGTAATTATTGTTTTCATCATACGGATGCCACCCGAATGAGGCTCCGAAATTCCATTCATAATCGAAGGATAACCGGGAAGAGATCTTGGCGATGCGGGAGCTTTGGAAAACATATGCCGCCCAAGGATTACCTACTTCCTGCCGATTGCCAAAGGTATTATAAGAGATGCCTATTCCTTGGTAAGTGTGCGGATAGAGCTGGCCCTCCTTAGAGTTAGGATTCTGTTGGAACCCGTATTTCAAATGGAATGAAGCCGCCTTACGTAAAGTAAGCCCGTTTCCATAGCCATCATCTTTCAGGAATTTGCTAGTCGGGGCGACATACGAGGGACGTACGTCGAATCCAATTTTGTGGATTAGGGATTTATTATCATCTTGAGCTTTTACCGTACAGGTCCATATCATCATGACCGCTATGTAAAAGCTTATCATCTTGCTTTTTATCATACTTCAATACGTTTGTCTGATCACCAACACTGCGCTTTGTCTTTCAACTCGGGTATCTTGTTCTTATCGAATACAGGGCTTTTAATACCCGCTTTCTTTTGGGCTACGTAATCCTGTAATAATAGGAACGCTTGACGGCTCAACAATGAGATCGCGATCAAATTGCAGATCGTCATCAGTCCCATGGTCACGTCCGCTAGGCTCCAAGCCAAGTCTAAACTAGCCAACGCACCGAACATGACCATTCCACCGACTAATATACGATAAATAAATAAGACACTTCTCTTGGACGTGATAAAACGAATATTCGCTTCTCCGTAATAGTAATTACCGATAATACTACTGAACGCGAATAAAAGGATCGCTAAAGCGACAAACGTACTACCGATGCTACCCACCTCGTTGCTCAAGGCTTGTTGCGTGAGCTGGACTCCATTGATGGAGCCGTCTAATGGCGCTCCGCTAAACAAGATGATGAACGCCGTGCAGGTACAGATAATCAGCGTGTCGGTAAATACGCCTAATGCTTGGATCAATCCTTGTTTGACTGGATGGGAGACATGCGCCGTAGCCGCTACGTTCGGTGCCGATCCCATACCCGCCTCATTACTGAATAGACCTCGTTTAATCCCTTGCATCAACGCCGCTCCGACACTGCCGCCTATCGCCTGTTCCCAACCAAAAGCGTTTGACAGAATGGTTTCTATAACAGCGGGTAGGCGGGTAATATTAAACAGTACGATTCCCAACGCCAATGCTATATATCCTAATGCCATGACCGGTACGACAATACTGCTTACTCTCGCGATACGCTGAATACCTCCGAATATGACGATTAACGTAAGTACCGTAAGAATCGCCCCGATCCAAGCATGATCGATGCCAAAAGCGCCTTCCCAAGCTGCGCAGATGGTATTGCTTTGTACGGAATTAAAGGCAAAACCGAAGGTTATCGAAATCAATACGGCAAATAATACCCCCATCCATCGTAACCCCAAACCATGTAGCATATAGTAAGCGGGACCGCCAATGAACGAGTCTTTCCCTTTTTCTTTATATAATTGAGCTAACGTAGACTCCACGAATGCGCTGGAAGAACCCAATAAAGCGATCAGCCACATCCAGAATACGGATCCGGGTCCGCCGATCGCTACGGCTGTCGCTACACCGGCTAGGTTTCCGGTCCCTACACGGCTGGCTAAAGATACGGCGAAGGCTTGGAAAGAGGAGATATGCTTTTCCCCTTTTTCTCCTTTCCCGGCAGAATCGCCTAATAATCGGATCATCTCACCAATCATGCGGAATTGCACGAACCTACTTTTTATCGTAAACCATACGGCGCATCCCAATAACATGATAATAAGGATGTATGACCATAATATATCGTTGACTCCGTTGATCCAATTATTCAATAGCTCCATGATTTATAATCTGTTGTTTGGTTACAAAGATACGTATCTACGAAGCAAATTCATCGAAATATTATTTTTTTATCATTTTCTTGTAACGTTTTCCAAACGGCTGTCGTCTTATAATTAGAAACAAATGATAAGCGGGAAAGGCCACCCTGCTATATTCGGAAAAAATACGATAAAAATGAAACGGATGATGATTTGGATCATACTGCTAGGCGGTATGGTACAGGGAGCTTTTGCTCAGAACTTGGAGATAAAGGGAATGGTGCGGGACGCTCGCAACAAAGAAATCTTGGAATTTGCAAATGTGGTATTGCAAACAATGGACTCTTCTTTTGTAGCGGGTACGACTACGGATATGAAGGGGCATTTTTTATTAAATAAGATTAAAAAAGGGAGTTATATTCTATCTGTCTCTAGTCTAGGCTTTAAGACGGAGTATATTTCCTTGGAAAGCTTGTCCAAGAATATTTCTTTGGGAGAAATATCCTTAAATGATGATGCGGTATCCTTAGACGGGGTGACGGTTAGCGCCTCTGCCCAGACGAGCCATGCCGATAAAAAAGTGGTCTTCCCATCGGATCGCCAGATGAAGGCTTCGGGAAACGGTATGGATTTGTTGCAGCAGATGATGCTACCGAGAGTGCAGGTGGATTTGTTGAACAACGAGATCAAGGCCACGGGAAATGGGGTAGTCCAAGTGCGTATCAATGGTGTGAAGGTGGAGCAGGATGAGATCAAGGCCTTGAATCCCTCGGATATCATCCGTATAGAATATCATGATAACCCGGGCTTACGTTATGGCAATGCCGATATCGTGCTGGATTATATTGTTCGCCGGCCGGATACGGGAGGTAGTTTTGGTCTGGACATGGCGCAAGGTATCAATTCCATGTGGGGTGAACATAATGCTTGGGGAAAGATCAATCATAAGAACTCGGAATGGGGCGCTTCTTATCGGATCGGTCCTCGTGATTTCTATGGAATGAAACGGAATAACGAGGAAGAGTTCCATTTAGCGAATGGAACGACCTTGAACCGTGTGGAAATAGGCGAACCTTCGCGCGCTCGTTTGTTCATGCATAACCTGAATGTGAACTATAGCTATCAAAAGCCGGATAAGTATATGTTTAACGCCACGTTCCGCTACCGGAATAATCATCAACCGCATTGGGATTATCAAGGAGTCTTGATGAATAAGGCGAATCCGGAGGATAAAGTGGATATGATCGATCTATCGGGATCAGCCTATCAAGCTCCTGCGCTGGATTTGTATTACCAACGGGATTTGAAGCATAACCAGACCTTGGTGTTTAACGTGGTAGGGACTTATAACCAAACGAAATCGACCCGTATCTATCAAGAGAGTAAACATGAACAATTGTTGACTGATGTAAATAATGTGGTGGATGGTGATAAATACTCGATTATCGGCGAGGCTATCTATGAGAAGAAATTAACGAATGGTAATCGGTTGAGCGGCGGTTTACGCCATAACCAATCTTTCTCGGATAACAGTTATATCAATGGGCATAACTATAAGACGCATATGGAACAGATGGAGAGTTCCGTATATGCGGAATTCAAGGGAAAGGTGAAAAAACTGGATTACTCATTGGGTTTGACCGTGAATCGATCGTCTTATAGCCAACGGGGTGAGGATGCGGATTATGAACGTTATACGGTGAGTCCCCGGTTGACCTTGTTTTATGCTTTGCCCGGGGAATCTTCCATCCGTTTGAAATCAACGATGGGGAATGTGACTCCTTCTTTGGGTGAGCTGAGCGCTATCGACCAAGTGATCGATTCCTTGCAAATACAGCGGGGTAATCCTAACTTGAAGTCTTATATGAGTTATTATACGGAATTGAATTACGAGTTTCGCAAAGGTCTGTTTTACGTGAATGCCTTGGGCGCTTATGAGTATCAGCCGGACGCTATCATGGACGAGAAATATCTGGAAGGGAATAAGATCATCCAGACTTGGGATAATCAGAAAAACTGGCAACGGGTTGTCGCTTCCGTCAATTTGCGGGTCGGTCCGATCAAGGACATCTTGCAATTTTCAGTCAATGGTGGTATGAACCATTATATGAGTAACGGTAATACCTACACGCATCGATATACGAACTGGTGGTGCGACGCGAATGTTTCCGTTACTTGGAAGAATTGGTCACTCATGTATATGTTGATGACGAATTGGAACTGGTTTAAGGGCGAGACGATGAGTGGGGGTGAGAATATCCAAGGAATCCAGCTCGGTTATAGGCATAAAGACTTGATGATTGGCTTGCGTGTCTTTAATCCGTTTACGGATAACTATAAGCAGGAGACCGAGAACTGGAACCAATACGCCTCTTTCCACCGTTCGAATTACATCAAGGAAAGTTCCCGTTTGTTTGTGGCGACGATTTCCTATAACTTCTCTTTCGGTCGTAAATTTAGCGCCGGTCAGAAGAAAGTGAATAATGCCGATAATGACTCGGGGGTAATGAGTACCGGTAAATAAGGGAATATTTTATATCTTTGAGGGAAAATAAAATGAGATATGAAAGCGATTAATCCGAATGAGATCAAAGACAACTTTATCGAGTTGATTGGTAAGGAGTGGATGCTGGTAAGCGCCGGTGATAAGGAGAAGTTTAATATGATGA
>ENA-ORRZ01000311-ORRZ01000311.1-human-gut-metagenome-genome-assembly--contig:-NODE-311-length-46490-cov-5.013007_pt1 | contig 46490 bp, 38 predicted proteins | sample MGYA00242185_ERZ509152 | MGnify/ENA primary metagenome ERZ509152 (study PRJEB26280, sample SAMEA2338668) | human gut metagenome | biome: human gut; feature: human-associated habitat; material: faeces... | reverse complement strand
GCGGAATGGCGCTCCGTTCCTCTGGAACGGATGCGCAGTTCTTGCGGAATATGCACCAAAATACTTTACCATGAAGATTAAAAGCGGTTTGAAAATCCTTTTTAATATAATCGGAAGATGTGTGGTGGGAAATCATGTGGCCATCTTTGCAGGAAGAATAAAGTTGTCCGTTCAAATCGCAGACGATAACCCAGTTTGTATTGGGAGTGGTATAGAGAAATTCATCTAGGGCATTTTTGATTTTCCATTGTTTCCATTGTTGAAAAACTTCGGGAGTAAAATTAATTTCTGTGTCGTATGGCTGTACCATGGGTTTACTAAGCAGCTGTTCCAGATTATATTTTTGGAATACCTGGGATGATACCTGCTCTAATACAAAGTCCGAATTTTGTTTGCTTTGCATAGTAATGAAGTCAGAATTAAGCCATATTTCTTTTTCTACATAGCGTGTAACATATTTATAGAAAACAAGGATAGATGCAATGAACATAACCGTAATTGTAATACCTACAAAAACGGAGCGGAATATAAAAGATCTGTAAAATTTAATTTGGTTTATATGTAACATGGCAATCATCCTTCGTTAAGTAAGTCTTGTTAAATAAATTATACAAATAACTTTATTAAAGTCAATATTTAAATAATAAAGGAAAATATTTTAAATAAATTATTAATTTTTTTATATATCACCATTTGTTTTTCAATGTTAAAATAAAAATAACGAAAATAAAGGAGGAGAGGTATGAAATTATTATTAAAAAAAACAGTAGGGCTGGCAGCAATGGTTGCTGTGTTAGCAGCATCAACAATGGCATGCGGAAAGACAGAAACGGACGCAGTTCCTGCAAAAACAGAGACTTCGGGGGGTGAAGAGAAGCAGGTGATTAAAATTGTACATTATATGGGAGAACAGGCTAAAAGAGATGGATTGGATTTGATGCTGAAAGAATTTAAAAAAACACATCCAGATGTAGAGTTTGATGTACAGGCAATTTCGGCAGCTCAATATATTACCATGTATAAAACCAGAATTTCAGCAGGTGATGCGCCGGATTTATTTTTTGGAAAACCCAGAGTCTTGAAGGAATTTGTAGATGGGGGACATTTTATGGATATTACAGATGCAGAATGCATGAAAAATGTACTCCCTATTCTAAAAGAGGAATGTTCTGTTGATGGGAAGGTTTATGGTTTTCCATTAGATGCACAGGTAAAAGCAACATTTTACAACAAAAAGATGTTTGAGGAAAACGGGATCGATGTTCCAAAAACAAAGGATGAATTTTTTGCCGTATGTGATGCGTTTGAGGAAAAGGGTATTCTTCCAATGATTCATGGCTATAACAACATAAATTGTGTGTTCCATGAATTGGATGCATACTTTACATCACAGGCTGTTGCAGAAGGTGTACCTAATACTTGGGTTGATTCACAAAATGGCAGTGCAAAATTGGAAGGAAATCCAACCGTAAAAAGTGCTTTGGAACAGTATTCTAAAATGGCATCATACAAAGATCAGGGGGATTTGGCTCTTGATCAGCCTCAGGCAATTCAGGATTTTGCAGCAGAGAAGCGTCCCATGTTTACGAATGGTGGTTGGATTATGGGAGATGTAGCTGCTGCTAATCCGGAAGGGGAATTCGGAATGTTTCCCACACCGTGGTCAAATAATCCGGAAGAAAATAAATTGTGGATAGGAATAGATGATGTATTTATTGTTTCTAATACAACGGATAAGAAAGATCTTGTGCTGGAACTTCTAAATTCGTTTGCCAGCGAGGAATCATCTAAAATTTGGATGGATAATGCTAAATTAATGTCCAGTAATATGAACGTATCCGTAGAAAATGCTGATCCATTTATTCAGGAAATCAAACAGTATATTGACAGTGATGATATTGTTGCGAAAAGTTTGGTAGGGGATTACACAGCAGAATATTTGACTGCCTTCAGAACACAGCTTCAGCATTTTGTTACATTAGAAGATGAACAAAGAGATGTAGATGCTTTAATTAAGTCACTTGATACAGAAATAGAAGGAATTAGAAATTAAGGAAAGGGCTCCGATGCAGTTAATCGGAGCTTTTCAAAAATAAGGAGTGATCTGACAATGAAACCGGCATTAAAAAAACAGCTGATAGAATTTTCTTTTTTAGCACCAGCACTTATTATATTTATCATATTTGTAGTTATTCCATTTTTACAAGGTATTCCGATTTCTTTTTTGAAATGGGATGGGATGAGTGAGGCGAAAACATTTGTTGGGTTATCTAATTATGCCAGAATTTTCAGGGATACAAATGTTATTAATGCGACAAAAAATACAGTGCTTTTTACATTTTTAACAGTGATTATTGCAAATGTATTAGGATTATTATTTGCGCTGTTGATTTCCAAAGCAAGCCGATTTAATAATATTGTACGTACTTTAATATTTATGCCATTTTGCTTAAGTCTTGTTTTATCTTCTTATGTATGGCGTTATATATACAGCGATGTTTTTTATGGAATTTTTGGAATTCCCAGTCCATTAGGGAGTGCAGTATGGGTAATGGTGGGTTTGGCAATTATATCGATATGGCGAGATTCCGGGTATTGTATGATTGTTTATATTGCAGCGATTCAGGGTATTTCTCAGGACTATTATGAAGCGGCCGATATAGAAGGGTGTTCCAGATGGAAAAAATTTACTTCTATTACATTGCCTTTGATTGCACCTGCTATTACAGCAAATATTACGTTGTTATTTGCATGGGGAATGAAGGTATTTGATTATCCAATGGCTGCAACTTTGGGAGGACCGGGACGTTCATCGGAAACGTTGGCTATGCTCATTTATAATAATCTGTTTACATATTTCCGTGCTGGATATGGACAGGCGATTGCGATTGTCTTTACGATTTGTATTTTTGTATTCAGTACAGCAATAACAAAAATTTTAAGACGCAGGGAGGTGGAAATCTGATGAATATCACAAAAAAAACAGCAACAAATTTTTTGTTCACATTTGTAAAATGTATAGTTGCATTAGTTGTTATCAGCCCATTTTACATTGCACTGATTTATTCGGTAAAGTCAAAAGAAGAGATCACGTTTCAGCGTTTGGAGTTTCCTACAGTGATTCATTGGGATAATTTTACTCGTGGTATTGAACTGTCAAATTTTTGGGTGGCATTAAAAAATAGCGCAGTTTCCACGGTTATTTCGGTCATAGTAGTAACGGTTATATGCAGTATGGCAGCTTATATTATTGCACGGAAAAATAATAAATTTTATAATACGATTTATTATTTGTTTTTAGGTGCAATGATTATTCCTTTTCAGTCCATCATGACTCCTTTATATATGGATTTGAAAAAATTTGGCCTTATTGATAATATTGTAGGCTTTACAATGGTGAAGATTGGATTTCAAATTGCATTTACAGTATTGATTATTACAGGTTTTGTTAAGAATATTCCAAAGGAATTGGAAGAGGCGGCGCATATTGATGGAGCAGGTCTTTATCAAACGTATTGGAGTATTGTATTTCCACTAATGAAGCCGATTATTTTAACTTCTGTTGTATTAAATGCATTAAATGTCTGGAATGATTTTCAGATTGCAGTTACAATTTTACAGAAAAACGAGGTAAGAACTCTTCCACTGACACAGTATTATTTTTTTGGAGAAAATAGCATTGAGTTGGGGTTGGCCTTCGCAGTATTTGTATTGTCAATGATCCCTATTTTGATTCTTTATTTGACTTTACAGAAATATATTATCAGTGGTATTACTTCAGGGGCAGTTAAAGGATAAGGAGGGAAGGAAGAAAATGATTGAATTATTGGAAAAAAGAAATTTACCGCCTTTATTTTTAAAAGAACCTTCGATTAATAATTGGGAACATGAAAGAAGAGAAGATATTCTGAATTTGTTTCGTGAACATATTTTCGGTTATGTTCCTGATGAAATGGGGATGACGGTTTCTTTTAGAATTGCTTTTAGTGGGATTTTTCAAGATGTTATGGGAGGGAAGGCATTACGTAAAACCGTTGAAATTATCGTACAGAGAGGAAAAAGAGAATTCTGCTTTCCGCTTGTTATGTTTATTCCAGAAAACAGAAAAAAATCTTGCCCTGTTATATTAACTATTTGTAATCGTGGGATAAAAGATGCCGATCCCGCTCGTCATTTTTTGAGTTCCTTTTGGCCAGCAGAAACTATAGTTTCCGCTGGTTTTGCAGCAGCAGTTATTTTCACACATGATATTGCTCCTGATTATTATGAAGGTTTTACAATGGGAGTTCATAAATTATTTCCAGAATTAACTGTAAATCGCCCAGGAAATGTATGGGGAGCTATTGGCGCGTGGGCTTGGGGTGCCAGCCGTGTTATGGATTATTTGGAAACAGATGATATGGTTGATAGTAAGCGAGTGGCTGTAGTAGGACATTCTAGGGGAGGAAAAACTGCTTTATGGTGTGCTGCGCAGGATCAAAGATTTGCTATGGCAATAAGCAGTTCATCAGGCTGTACAGGAGCAGCTTTATCAAGAGGGAATACAGGAGAACAGATTTATCAAATTAATGACAGATTTCCTTACTGGTTTTGCGGCAATTATAAAAAATATAATTATAATGTATCAGATTTGCCAGTGGATCAACATATGCTGTTGGCTTTAATAGCTCCAAGATATGTGTATATTTCTTCTAAAACTTTTGATTCATGGGCAGATCCGACAAGTGAGTTTTTATCTTGTTTAGCATCATCTTCTATTTATAAATTATATGGAAAAACAGGGATGGAATTGACACAAATACCAGATCCAGATCATCCAATTTTATCAGGAGAAATAGGATATCATTTAAAAACGGGCAACCACGATATGGATGAGTATGATTGGGAACGTTATTTGGAGTTTGCAAAACAGAATATTTGAATAATACTATAAAAAGATTCTCTTTTTGCAGCTTTATTCTGCTGTAAAAAGAGAATCTTTTTTATAATGTTTAATCCAAGTATTATAATGTAAGCTATGACAGCCGAAGCGCCCAGTCTCTGCAGTCCCAGATATCCGTAGCCAGTCCCTCATAGAACTCCGGTTCATGGCAGATTAAAAGGATGCTTCCTTTGTATTCCTTTAATGCACGTTTCAGCTCCGCCTTTGCATCCACATCCAGATGGTTGGTAGGCTCGTCTAAAAGCAGCACATTGGATTCACGGTTGATCAGTTTGCACAGACGCACCTTGGCCTGCTCGCCTCCGCTTAAAACACGCACCTGGCTTTCGATATGCTTGGTTGTGAGGCCGCATTTTGCCAGGGCAGACCGAACCTGATACTGGGTATAGGAAGGAAATTCCTTCCAGATCTCATCCAGACAGGTGTTGGTATTGCCGGGAGCCATTTCCTGTTCAAAATATCCGATGGACAGGTAATCTCCCAGCTCTACGGAACCGGACAGGGCAGGAGTCAGTCCCAGGATGCTCTTTAAAAGGGTCGTCTTTCCGATGCCGTTGGCACCTACCAGCACAGCCTTCTGTCCCCGCTCCATCACCAGGTTTAAAGGCCGGGAAAGAGGCTCATCATAGCCGATCACAAGATCCTTTGTCTCAAAAATGTATTTTCCTGCGGTACGGGCTTCCAGGAAATGGAATTCAGGCTTTGGCTTCTCCTTTGCCAGCTCAATGACTTCCATTTTATCCAGCTTCTTCTGCCGGGACATGGCCATATTCCGGGTTGCCACACGGGCCTTGTTGCGGGCCACAAAGTCTTCCAGCTCTGCGATTTCCTGCTGCTGGCGCTTGTAGGCAGCCTCCAGCTGTGCCTTCTTTACCGCATAGACCTCCTGGAATTTGTCGTAATCGCCCACATAACGGTCCAGTCTCTGGTTTTCCATATGGTACACCAGATTGATAACGCTGTTTAAAAACGGGATATCATGGGAAATGAGGATAAATGCATTTTCATAATCCAGAAGATACCGCTTCAGCCATTCGATATGCTGTACATCCAGATAGTTGGTAGGCTCGTCCAAAAGCAGGATATCGGGCTTTTGCAGCAGCAGCTTTCCCAACAGCACCTTGGTTCTCTGGCCTCCGGAAAGCTCTGTTACATCCCGCTCCATGCCGATCTCATCTAAGCCCAGGGCGCGGCCTACCTCGTCTACCTTGGAATCAATAATATAGAAATCATGGGCCATCAGCAGATCCTGTATGGTTCCCAGTTCTTCCATCATCTCATTCATTTCCTCTTCACTTGCCTCGCCCATGCGGTCGCAGATGGCATTCATGTTTGCTTCCATTTCAAAGAGGGGCCCAAAGGCGCTTTTTAAGACTTCCCGGATCGTCATTCCCTTTTCCAGTACCGTGTGCTGGTCCAGATAGCCCACATTTACATTTTTCGCCCATTCTACCTTGCCTTCGTCAGGCATCAGCTTTCCGGTGATAATGTTCATAAAGGTGGACTTTCCCTCGCCGTTTGCTCCTACCAGGCCGATATGCTCGCCTTTTAAGAGACGGAAAGATACGTCCTGAAAAATAGCTCTGTCTCCAAAGCCATGGCTTAAATGCTCTACGTTTAAAATACTCATATTTCCTTTAAACTCCTTATATCTGCTTGCTGAGTGTCCTGTATATTCCAGTCGATTGTACATGAGAACCGGGGCTGTGGCAAGAGGTTTGAAGGCTTTCTGTCAAAAATCATCTTGAAAAAATTCTTCAAACTGATTAAACTGGTACTATGGACTTATTATATAGAAAAACACCGGAAGGAATCTGTTTGGAGCGCTGTTATACCCTGGACGGCGCTCCCGTTCTTCCGGAGCGTATGGATGGAATGCCGGTGACAGAACTGGATCGGTATTTTTTTTCGCAGACTGTAAGAGGACGGGAGGTTCCTCCGGAAGAGCTTAATGGAGAGCCTGAGCTTTGCGGATCAGGGCTTGATGAGCTGACTCTTCCGGAGTATCTTAGAAAAATAGGCCCTTATGCCTTTTACAACTGCTTTCATTTGAAAACCCTGTCCTTCTGGAGTACGGTGGAGGACTGGGGAGCCGGTGTATTTACCGGCTGCACAGGGATAAAGCATCTGAAGATCCGGGTGGTACCGGGCAGAAAGTCCTGTTTTAAGGAGGTTCTTTCCGAGCTGCGCCAGGAACTTATGGCTGATTATCTGAACCCGGAGGGAAGGCTTCTTGCCAGACTGGTATTTCCTGAGTTTTTTGAGGAATCGGTGGAAAATACCCCGGCTCGGATCATTATGAGGGAAATGCACGGCTGCGGCCATATGTACCGGTATTGCTTTGAGGATACGCAGTTTCAGTTCCGGGAGTATGACCATCTGTTTCCTAATACCGTGATCCAGGAACGGCCCGGTCTGGCAGCTCAGATGGCAGTGTACCGTCTGTACTGGCCCTGGGGTCTGACCGATGAATTTAAAGACCAGTACTGGGAATTTTTAAAGCAGCATCCAAGAGAAACGGCATCAGGGCTGACGGACAGGCGGGAAACAGCGATTTTGAAATGGCTGTCCTGGCAGACAGAGGCAGATCAGGCCTTTCTGGAGGGGCTGTTAAATGGGATTGAAGATCAGAGAGATCCCCAGGCTGCGTCTGTTTTGCTGGATGCGGTACACAGCCGGTTTGGCGGGCAGGTAAAAGAAAAAAAGACCACCCGCACCTTTAAATTGTAGATTAACTTACAGGAGGAATATATAAGATGTCAAAGAAAAATGAAGCACAGAAATTACAGGAGGAGCTGACCTGGTCCGCACCCCATATTGCCAAGGAAGCGCCGGAGCAGAAGGAAAAGGCATTTAAGTACTGCGAGGGCTATAAGGAATTTCTGAACAAAGGAAAGACCGAAAGAGAGTGCGTAAAGGAAGCGGTAAAGATGCTTAAAAAAGCAGGCTATAAGCCCTTTGACCGCAAGGCTTCCTATGTACCCGGCGATAAGGTATACGTTGTAAACCGGGAAAAGGCAGTGATCGCCACAACCTTTGGAAAGAAGTCTTTAAAGGATGGACTGCGCATCAACGGAGCCCATATCGACGCGCCCAGACTGGATTTAAAGCCGAATCCGCTCTATGAAAAGGAAGATATCGCTTATTTTAAGACCCATTACTACGGCGGCATCCGCAAATATCAGTGGGGAACCGTGCCTCTGGCGATCCACGGCGTTGTAGCAAAAAAGAACGGAGAGCTGATCGAGGTCTGCATCGGTGAAAAAGAGGATGAGCCTGCATTCTGCATTACAGATCTTCTGCCTCATCTGGCCGGAAAGCAGAATGAGCGTCCTTTAAGAGAAGGTCTTAAGGGAGAAGAACTGAATGTGATCATTGGATCCATCCCCTACGAGGGCGAGGAGATTAAAGAAGCCGTAAAGCTGATGGTTTTATCTCTTCTTCATGAGAAATACGGCATTAAGGAAAAAGACTTCTTCCGCGCAGAGTTTGAATTGGTTCCTGCCGCAAAGGCAAGAGATATCGGACTGGACAGAAGCCTTGTGGGCGCCTATGGACAGGATGACCGGGTATGCGCTTATACAGCCCTTACCGCAGAGATTGAGACAAAGAAACCGGCCCATACCACAGTAACCATTCTTACAGATAAGGAAGAAATCGGCTCTGAGGGAAATACGGGTCTTAATTCCGACTATGTGCTTCACTATATCGAAGATCTGGCAGAGCTGGAGCATACGCCGGTACGGGATATTTTAAGAGCCTCCCTGTGCCTTTCTTCTGATGTAAATGCCGCTTATGACCCAACCTTTGCAGATGTATTTGAAAGCCGCAATGCAAGCTACATCAACAAAGGCTGTGTTTTGACAAAATATACAGGTGCAAGAGGCAAATCCGCTTCCAATGACGCAAGTGCAGAGACAATGGCAAAAGTGATCGCTATTATGGAGGAGGCAGGCGTATTCTGGCAGGCAGGAGAGTTAGGAGCCGTTGATGTGGGAGGCGGCGGCACCATTGCAAAGTATGTAGCCCATATGGATGTGGATACCGTAGACCTGGGTGTGCCGATCCTTTCCATGCATTCACCCTTTGAGTTGGCTTCCAAGCTGGATGTGTACAATACCTACAAGGCATTTAAGGCATTTTATGCATAAAAGGCTTTTTTTTCAACGTCTTGTATGGTATAACTATGTACAGCGCCTGCCTGAGAGCAGGCCAAAATAGTATGATAGAAAAGGGAAACCATTATGAGAAAAATCGCATTATTTTGTCTGTGCGGCCTTATGGCAGCTTCTATTCTGACTGGCTGCTCCGGCAGTGCAGACGGCAACGTAAATTTGGGAACCGTTACACTTTCCGAGTACAAGGGAGTTACTGTTAATATTGAGGCTCCTGAGGTTACGGATGAGGAAGTGGATACAAAGGTAGAGACTATCCTGGCACAGAACCCCAACGAGGTAGAGGTAGAGGTAGACCGGGCCGCCAAGGAGGGCGATATTGTAAATATCGACTTCAAGGGAACAAAGGACGGAGAAGCCTTTGAAGGCGGTTCTGCAGAGGATCAGGATCTGGAGCTGGGTTCCGGTAAGATGATCGAGGGCTTTGAGAGCGGCCTGATCGGTGCAAAGAAGGGCGAGACAAAGACATTAAATCTTACCTTCCCGGAGGACTACAGAGAGGAATCCCTGGCAGGACAGCCGGTTGTATTTGAGGTAACTGTAAATTCCGTAAAGGAGGAGCAGGAGGCAGAGCTGAACGATGATTTCGTAAAGAGAGTGTCAAAGGAAGAGTATCAGACCGTAGACGCTTATAAGGAAAGCATCCGTGAGGATCTGCTGGATCAGAAGCAGTCCGCAGCAGAGCTGGACATGGAAGAAGGAGCCCTTCAGAGCGTAATCAACAGTTCAGAATTTAAGCTTTCCAGAAACGGCCTTTCTGTCCGCTACAATCAGATGGTAAAAGAATACACCAATCAGGCTAAGATGTACGGAATGAGCTTTTCACAGATGGCTCAGGCCAACGGCATGAACGAGCCGGCCATGAAGGAGTATATCTACGATTCCGTAGAGGAAGCTGCCAAGAGAGAACTGACTGTAGAAGCCATCGCAGCAAACGAGGGACTGGATCAGATCACAGATGAGGACAGAGAGCTCTTTGCTCAGGAAAACGGTATGTCAAAGGATACCCTGATCAATATGTACGGACAGGAGCAGGCAGACGAGTATGTGCTTCAGGATAAGGTACTCTACTATCTGGCTTCCAATGCTGTCAATGAGGCAGAAAATCCGGCAAAGGTTTCTGAGCGGGTTCTGGAGGAGACTGAGGCTTCCCCAGAGGCAGAATAAAAAGGAATAAGAGAAGCGTCGGGAGCGTTTCATAGGTTATACCACAGAAAAAGGAGGACTATGCATGCAGATCTTAAAAGACAGGATCCGTAAAGACGGAAAAATCAAGGGCGGTAATGTTCTGAAGGTAGACAGTTTTTTAAATCATCAGATGGATATCAAGCTTTTTGGCGAAATCGGAAAGGAATTTAAGCGCAGATTTGCGGATGCTGAGGTAAATAAGATCCTCACCATCGAGGCATCCGGTATTGGAATTGCATGTATCGTAGCCCAGTATTTTGATGTGCCGGTGGTATTTGCAAAGAAAAACCAGACCAAAAATATCGCAGGAGAGGTTCACACCACCAAGGTAGAGTCTTTTACCCATGGCAGGGTGTACGATATCATTGTGGCAAAGGAATTTTTAGGAAAAGGCGATAAGGTTCTTATTATCGATGATTTCCTGGCAAATGGAAAGGCGCTGGAGGGACTGATCGCACTGGTAAGAGATTCCGGAGCCGAGTTGGTAGGAGCCGGTATTGTAATCGAAAAGGGCTTCCAGGTAGGCGGAGATCTGATCCGTTCCGAGGGGATCCGTCTGGAGTCCCTTGCGATCGTAGACAGCATGGACGAGGAAACAAATACCATTGTATTCAGGGATGATGAATAAAATGAAGGCATTATTTTTTGACATAGACGGAACCCTTCTTTCTGAAAAGACGCGGCAGGTTCCTGAGAGCGCAAAGGAAGCCCTTAAGGAAGCCAGACGCAGAGGCCATCTTGTATTTATCAATACGGGCCGCGTGTACTGCCACCTGTCTCAGATCCGCTCTGAGGTAGAGGCAGACGGCTTTCTCTGCGGCTGCGGCACCTGTGTGGTAGTTCAGGATCAGATTCTCTACCGCCACGCGATTCCCTATGAACGGGGGCTTCAGATGAAGAGCGATATTGATGCGTGCGGCCTGGACGGCATCCTGGAGGGAACAGAAGGGTGCTATATGCATAAAACGCCTTCCCGCATCCCAAGAGTTGAGGAGCTTAAGAATGCGATCCGGGCAGGCGGCTGTGTCATTCCTCATGACTGGGAGGATGAAGGCTATGTGTTTGACAAGATTTATCTTGGATCCGATGAAAACAGCCGTCCCAAAGAACTTTTTGGACGAATGAAGGACATGGAGATCATTGACCGGGGAAATGGCTTTTATGAATGTGTGCCAAGAGGTCATTCAAAGGCAACCGCCATTGACCAGGTGTTAAAGCACTGCGGCATTTCCCTGGAAGACGCCTATGTGTTCGGAGACAGCAGCAATGACCTGTCCATGTTCCGATATGCTTCCAACTGTGTCCTTATGGGCCATCACAGCCCGGTGCTGGAGCCCTATGCTTCCTTTGTTACAAAGACAGTAGAGGAGGACGGGATTGCGTATGCCATGAAGGAGCTGGGGATTATTTAGCCCCGGTTCGGAAATGGAAAGCAGGATATAACGGATGAAACAGAAAACCTGGATCATAAGTGCCCTGATGTGTGCCATGGTTATCATGGTATGCCTCGGGGTACTGCACCTTTTAAAGGAAATGACAGAAAACAATGCACCCTCAGGGACTGTGGCTGAGGAAAGCACAGACCATACAGAACCGGAAACCGATTTTGCAGAGGAAGAGGAAACGAAAGAGGACATAGCAGAGACGGGTCCGGAGGAAGAGGAAAGCGATGTTCCCGTAGAGAGGGAAGAAGGATACTATGGATGGAAGCAGGAGCTTCCCCAGATTTTTCCTTCTGTTCCGGAGGAGGTTCCCTATGAGCCGCCCAGGCTGATCCTTGCGACCGATCTTCACTATCAGAGCGCCCAGGCAGATGACGGCGGAGCCGCCTTTCAGCTTTTTGTGGAGCGGGGAGACGGCAAGGTGGTGGAATATCTGCCGGAGCTTTTAGAAGCATTTATGGATCAGGTCATAGAGGAACATCCCTCGGCTCTGGTTTTAAGCGGCGATATCACCATGAATGGGGAAAAGATAAACCATGAGGAGCTGGCCAGAGGGCTTATGCGGGTACAGGACGCCGGGATTCCGGTACTTATTGTTCCCGGAAACCATGATATCAACAATCCCCATGCAGCCGTGTATTTCGGTGAGGAAAAGGCAGAGACAGATCCGGTGACGCCGGAAGAATTTTACAATATTTACCATATGTACGGCTACGACCAGGCTATCAGCCGGGATGATGCTTCTTTGAGCTATGTCTATCAGCTGGATGAGAGAAATCGTCTCCTGATGCTGGATACCTGCCAGTATGAGCCTAAGAATATGGTAGAAGGGCAGCTTAAGGTGGAAACGCTCCGGTGGGCAGATGAACAGCTTAAAAAGGCAAAGGAAGATGGGATGAACGTTCTTCCCATCGGCCACCACAATCTTCTGGCTCAGAGCCGGATGTACACGATCCAGTGTGCCATGAACAACAATGGCGATGTGATCGAGCTGTTCCAGAAGTATGAACTGCCGCTGTACTTAAGCGGCCACCTTCATGTTCAGCGGATCCGCAAGCATAAGGCAGAACCGGGAGCGGCAGATGATTCATACGGAATCATGGAGATTGTCACGGATGCACTCAGCATACCGCCCTGTCAGTATGCGCTTCTGGAATGGAAGCGGGACGGCAGTATGGAATACAGCACAAAGGCAGTGGATGTATCGGCCTGGGCGGCGCGTACCGGAAGCCAGAATCCGGATCTTCTGGATTTTGAGGGTTGGTCGGAGCTCTATATCCAGAAGCTGATCATTGACCAGATCCGGGGTGTTGTAAAGAATCTGGGAAATGACGTGGAGCACTCCATGGCAGAGGTGTATGCTTCCGTTTATATTGATTATTATGCCGGACGCCGCATCGATGCAAAGGGTATAAGAAGTTCCAAGGGCTACCGCTGGTGGGAGAGAAATATGCCGGACAGTTATCTGTTAAAGGAGCTGGACGCCATGATCGACGACTCGGACCGCGACAACAATTACATGCTGCTGCCGGAGGTAAATGCCGCGGCAGAGGAATAAGACAACAGGGGAGCCTGTATACAGGCTGAGAGGAAATTGTAATTTCGACCCATAACCTGATTTGGATAATGCCAACGTAGGGAAATACAGAGTATATGAATGCTTTTGGCCTCTGTCCTGCGGGATGGAGGCCTTTTAACATATAAGGAGGATAAGATTGAACATGAAGCAGGTAAGCAGCCGGATGGCTCCGGCAGGTTATATTCTGGTGATTTTACTCCTGTGGGAGCTGGCGGTAAGGCTGTTTCATATCCCTCTCTATATTCTTCCCGCACCTACAGCCATAGCTGCTGCTTTGGGAGAAGAATGGCCGGTTCTGGTTTCCCATGGGGCCGTGACGGTATTGGAGGCACTGGCCGGTATTCTGATCTCTCTGATTTTGGCACTGGCCCTGGGAATCCTTATGGACCGGTTTCCGGCAGTGCAAAGAGGCATATACCCTCTTTTGGTCGTTACTCAGACCGTACCCATGATCGTACTTGCCCCGATTTTGATCATCTACATGGGCTTTGGTCCCGGCCCGAAGATTCTTACCGTGGTTTTGATGTGCTTTTTTCCTGTGGCGGTGAGCTTTTCAGACGGCCTGTCCCGTGTGGATGAGGAATACGTTCACCTGGTACGTTCCTATGGTGCGGGAAAATGGGGAGCATACCGTCTGGTAAAAATTCCTGCTGCCCTTCCGGCCTTGCTGTCCGGTCTTAAGGTGGCTGCAGCTTACAGTATCAGCGGGGCTGTGGTAGGAGAGTGGATCGGTTCCCAGCAGGGACTTGGATATTACCTGCTGCGGGTAAAAAACGGATATATGCTGGACAAGGTTTTTGCCTGTGTGGCTGTGATCATTGGTCTCAGCCTGTGCATGAACGGGGCTGTGCGCCTGCTTGGGCGGATCTGCCTGCCCTATGAAAGAAAGAGGAGGAAATAAGAGATGGGAAAATATGGAATATTTGTGAGAAAGATAGCGGCAGGGATCCTGGCTGCAGCAGTTGCAGCAGGATTGTCCGGCTGTGCAGGCGCTGCTTCTGAGAAGTCGGCAGAAGGAGAGAGCCCTGAGAATGTTACGGTAATTCTGGATTATGTTGCCAATACCAACCACACAGGACTGTATGTGGCTCTGGATCAGGGGTATTACAAAGAGGCCGGAATGGATGTGAGTATCGTGGAGCCTACAGAGGGAGCCACAGCTACGCTGATTGCTGTGGGAAAGGGAGATTTCGGCATCAGCTATCAGGAGGATGTGACCATAGCCCGGACCTCGGACGATCCTCTTCCGGTTAAAGCGGTTGCAGCTTTGATCCAGCACAATACCTCAGGCTTTGTGACCTATGGGGATAAGGATATCCATTCTCCGAAGGATTTTGAGGGAAAAACCTATGCAGGCTGGGGCGGTCCGGGAGAGGAGGCCGTGTTAAAGGCAGTGATGGCAAAGGACGGAGGGGATTTTTCAAAGCTGGATATGGTGATTTCAGACGGCTCCGGCTTTGAGGCGCTGAAGGATAAGGTTGACGTTATGTGGTTTTTTGAGGGATGGGACAATATAAAATGCCGACTGAATGATTTTCCTATCAACTATATGGAGCTGCGTCAGCTGGACAAGCGTCTGGATTACTATACCCCTGTTATTATCGCCAGTGAGGATACGCTGAAAAATAAGCCGGAAATGACGAAGAAATTCCTGGAGGCTACTGCAAAGGGATATCGGTATGCAATCGAACATCCGAAGGAAAGCGCAGAGATCCTTCATAAATATGCACCGGATTATTCTCTGGAAATGCTTACCATGTCACAGGAATATCTGGCAGGCAAATACATGGAGGATACAAAACGCTGGGGCGAAATGAAGGATTCTGTATGGGATAATTACACGGATTTTCTGGTGGAATATGGCGTAATTGAAGAGGATATCCCGGCAGATCAGTGTTATACCAATGAATTTCTTCCCCAATAAAAATGCGGCGGATGATAAAACAGGACAGACCATAAAAAGGAGGGGCAGGAGCATTTCCCTGCAGATACAATGAAATTAGAGATTTCCGGTCTTACATTCAGCTATGAAAACAAAAAGATATTTGACGGTCTGGAATTTTCCATCCGGGAAGGAGAGTTTGTAAGCCTTTTAGGGCCCTCCGGCTGCGGCAAATCTACCCTTTTAAAGCTTCTTACCGGGGTGATCGCTCCTGAAAAAGGCCATATCCTGACAGATGGACAGGAAATCCGGGGGATTACGGAGCATTTTGCGTATATGCCCCAGAACGACCTTTTATTTCCATGGAAAACCATTTTGGAAAATGTGTGTCTTTACGGCAGGATCCATGGAGGGCAGGAGCAGGTAAAAAAAGAAGCCCTGTCACAGATGGGAGCCTTTGGTCTGGAAGGCTATGAAAATGAATACCCCTCTGCCCTGTCCGGGGGAATGCGCCAGAGAGCTGCATTTTTAAGAACCCTTTTGTGCCGTGCGGATATCCTGCTTCTGGACGAACCATTTGGGGCGCTGGATGTGATCACCAGAGGAGAGATGCAGGACTGGCTTCTGGGAGTCCGAGCCAGATTAAACCGCACCGTTCTTCTGGTGACTCACGATATGGACGAGGCCATCTATCTATCCGATCGGATCCTGATCTTAGATCCCGGCAGAGGCAGGATCGGAAGCGAGATAGAGATTGCAGAAAAGAACCGGAGCCGGGACTGGCTTTACAGTCAGGGGGAACTGCGCCGCAGGATTTACAGAGAGATTATGGGAGACAGAACGTGAAAATAGGAGAAAACAGCATAGCAGAACAATATGTGGCAGAGGCAGGCAGGTTTTGGGAAGAAGGGGATGGCCTGATCGATGCCCACGCTCATATAGGGACAGAGGAGGAAATCCGGGAACGCATCCGGGATGGAATCCCTTCTGTGATATGTGCGGGAAGCCCAAAAGAGGCGGAGCAATTAAAACGGCTGTTCAATCGTTTTGAGGTGCATCCGGTCATCATTCCCGCCGCAGGGCTTCATCCGTGGAACAGCGATAAGTATCGGGCAGAGGAAATGTTTCCCTTTATGGAAGAATGGCCGGTCATGGGGGAAATCGGTCTGGACTCGTTATGGTGTGACGTACCTCTTAACGTACAGAAAGAAGCGTTTGAATGCCAGCTGGATTTTGCTGTGAAAAAACGCAAACCGGTAGTTCTTCACACCAAAGAGCAGGAGGCTGAGATTGCCGGAATCCTGCGAAGATATCCTAACCGTTATCTGGTTCACTGGTATTCCTGCGGACAGCATCTGGAGGAGTATCTGGATCAGGACTGCTATGTCTCTATCGGGCCGGATGTGGTGTGGAATCCGGCGGTTCAGGAGGCAGCCAGACAGGTGCCTGAGGATCGGCTTCTCATAGAAACAGATGGTCTTGGGGCTGTGAAATGGGCCTGGGAGGAAGGAGAAAAGCATGGTATAATGGAGTCACAGTTCCATACAGCTCTGCCTGAACTTACAGTCCGCAGTTCTCTGGAGCAGACCTTACGGGAAGTATCCCGGCTCCGGGGAGTGGAGATGAATGTGCTTGCAAAAGCAATTAAGCAAAATTTCCGCAGATTTGTATGGGGAGACAATACCGGACAAAAGGAGGAGAACAGATGAAGTACGATTTTACAAGCATTATGGAACGTCATGGAAAAGATGCCATTGCAGTTGACGGACTTGGCACAATGCCGGGGTTCGCACCGGATCCTCCAAAAGAAGGCTTTGATATCATCCCCATGTGGGTAGCGGATATGAATTTTCCTACTGTACCTACAGTCCAGGAGGCTATGGCTGAACGCATCGGACATCCGGCGTTTGGATACTTTTCTCCGTCCGATGATTATTTTAATGCAATTATCCGGTGGCAGGAAAGGAGAAACGGGGTAAGGGATCTGGAAAAGAAGCATATTGGATATGAAAACGGTGTGCTGGGCGGTCTTCTCAGCGCTTTAAATGTATTTTGCTCCAAAGGGGATCATGTGCTTTTAAATTCTCCTACCTATATCGGCTTTACTAAATCTCTTGCCAATAACGGATACCGCGCTGTCCACTCTCCCCTGTATCTGGATGAGGAAAATGTATGGCGCATGGATTATGAGGACATGGAGAAAAAGATTGTGGAATATAAGATCCATGCAGCTGTTTTCTGTTCCCCCTATAATCCGGTCGGACGGGTGTGGACACGGGATGAGATCGAACGTGCTATGGAGATTTTTAAGAGGTACAATGTATTTGTTGTATCAGATGAAATCTGGTCGGATATCATCACTCTGGGCCATAAGCATATCCCCACACAGAGCGTCAGCGAGGATGCCCGCCAGCGGACCGTGGCTCTCTATGCGCCCAGCAAGACTTTTAATCTGGCAGGCCTGGTCGGAAGCTACCATATTATTTACAATGACTGGATCCGCGACCGGGTAGAGAAGGAGTCCTCCCTGTCCCACTACAATGAGATGAATGTGCTGTCCATGCACGCCCTGATCGGCGCTTACAGGCCGGAGGGATATGAGTGGGTGGACGAGCTGTGCGCGACCATTACGGGAAATATTGATTATGCGGCAGATTATATCGAAACTCATTTTGAAGGAGTAAAGGTTTCACGCCCGGAAGGCACCTATATGCTGTTTATTGATGTGGAGGAATGGTGCAGGAAACATGGAAAGACACTAGAGGAAGTGGAAAAAGCCGGCTGGGATGTGGGCGTGGCATGGCAGGACGGAAAGATGTTTTTCGGTCCCTGGAGCATCCGCATGAACCTGGCCCTTCCCTTAAGCCGTGTAAAGGAGGCCTTTGAACGGCTGAGAAGGTATGTATTTCAGGGGTAAGTCCGGGACGGTACATATTTATTAAGGAGAAACCAACATGCTCACATCCCTGTCATTTATTTTTCTGCTGGGGCTGGCTATGGCGGCTGTGTGTCAGCGGCTTAAGCTGCCCCGCATCATCGGTATGCTCTTAACGGGCATCCTTTTGGGGCCTTATGCGCTGAATCTGCTGGATCCTTCCATATTGGCTGTATCGGCAGACCTGCGCCAGATGGCTCTGATCATTATTTTGCTAAAGGCCGGATTGTCGCTTAATCTGGCAGATTTAAAACGGGTGGGGCGTCCGGCCGTTATGATGGCCTGCGTTCCCGCCAGCTTTGAGATTTTGGGATTTCTTATTTTTGCACCCCATATTTTGGGAGTTACAAGGGTAGAAGCCGCTGTCATGGGCGCTGTACTGAGCGCTGTTTCGCCTGCGGTGGTAATCCCAAGGATGGTTCAGCTCATGGAGGAGAGGTACGGTACAGATAAAAGCATCCCTCAGATGATCATGGCAGGAGCATCCTGTGATGATATTTTCGTCATTGTTCTTTTCTCCACCTTTGTCACCATGGCCCAGGGCGGAGCGGTTCATGGAACGGATCTGCTGAATGTGCCTGTTTCGATTATCCTTGGGGTTGCTTTGGGTGTGGGAACCGGGTACGCCTTAAGCCTGTTTTTTGAAAAAGCCTATGTCTGCGGCCGTTATGTGAGAAACAGCACAAAGGTTATTATTCTTCTGGGAGTATCCTTTCTGCTGATGGCAGTGGAAACATGGCTGAAGGAAATCGTATCCATATCCGGTCTTCTGGCTGTAGTAAGTACAGCTTGCGTGCTGAAAATAAGGAGCATTCCAGATGTATCATCCCGTCTTTCGGAAAAATTTGGAAAACTGTGGATCGCGGCAGAGGTTATTCTTTTTGTTCTGGTTGGAGCCGCTGTAGATATCCGCTATACGCTTGAAGCCGGACTTCCGGCACTGGCCATGATTGCTGCAGCCCTTGTGTTCCGTTCTCTGGGCACCATGTTCTGCCTGTTCGGAACCGCTTTGAATTTGAAGGAGCGCCTGTTCTGCATCATCGCTTATCTGCCTAAGGCCACGGTTCAGGCTGCCATCGGTTCCGTGCCCCTGGCCCTGGGGCTTCCCTGCGGAGCACTGGTGCTGTCCGTAGCAGTTCTGGCGATTGTTATCACAGCTCCTCTGGGAGCATTGGGAATGGATCTTACCTATAAGAAGTTTCTCAAAAAGAACGGTAGTATACCAGCATAAGATCCACCATCCGCCCATAGTTTTTGACCCCGTCGGTCTGGCTGTGGGCTTTTAAATAGGTGTCATTTACTCTCGTGGATACCTCTGCCACCGTTCCTTCAAACTGGTCCCAGAACCGGTTGTTTTCTCCTAAGTCCTCTATTGCTTGAGGATCTAATTGTTCATACAGGCGGCAGTAGCCCTCAAAATCCGCTTTTGCCAGGGCATTTCCCGCATAAACCCATCCGGTCAGATATCCGCTGTATTGAAACGCCTCTGCATCGGATCCGATACAGGCCAGATATCCGATAAAATTTGCCTCATCTTCTCTCATATACCCTTTTAGATGAGAAAGTTCATGGCAGATCGTATGGGGAATATTGTAAAATGGCATCTCGCTGTTGTAATTTGCTTCAACGGTAAAGGGAGAGTAGATTCCTGTAAGCTGTTGTACAGATAGAAGCCGGGGATTCAGTAACGGTTTGGGGTAAGGATACCAGCCCCCAAGCTGGGGAAAATCAGCCCCCAAATTTGCCATAGCCTCCTGTCCCAATTCCCCCATAGAACGGAAAAAGAAAGCATTGCGTTTGGGAGAGTCTTCCCCTGGCACAGTTTCATTTACCTGCTTTACCAGATATTCGCAGAGCGAATAAAGCTCCGCAGTCGTACTGCCTTTTTTTAATTCTTCAGAAAATCCGGCCTCTTTAGAAAAGGGCTTTCTGTAATAATTGATTCCGCAGTTTATTGTATAGATAAAAAATAAAAGCGAGGCAAGAAAAAAGGCATTTTTAAAAAGCAGGAGAGGGCGTTTTAAGCTGTGGAGTATCCAATACAGGCAGAAAGCCAGAAGAAGGTAAAGTCCTGCCTCAGACAGTGAAAATGGAAAAAGGCCGGAAAACCGTGCGATGGTATTTTTAAGACCGGCATAAATGGTTACGGAGTACCACTGGGCAAATACAGGAAATGTTCTGGCACAGCCCAGGAGCAGAACAGATAAAACGGCCAGAATGAGACTTGATGTCATTTTTTTGTCCGGTTTTTTTATAAAGGAAAATGGGGTTGTGTTTCTATCATTTAGTTTCATATACACATTTGTTCTCTTTCGTATTTTTTCCATTATAATTGCTGGGAAAATGGGAGTCAAGTCTTTGAGTTTCTGCACTTTACACCAGATGCCAGAGCACACTGTAAAATGCAGAAACTCAAGAAGGGAAGTCTGGAAAGGTTGTGGTTGTGTGTATACATAAAAATATGTATAATGGTAACAAGCTGTAAGGAAACCGAAATTCAATGAGGGAGGCTGTATGGATCATTTTTATCTGGATAAAATTTCACTGGAAAATTTCAGACAGTTTGAGCATAAGGAAATTATATTTAATTCTCAGATGAATCTGGCTGTTGGAAGCAATTCTTCTGGAAAGACGAGTATTCTGGAAGCAGTCTGCATTGCTTTGGGTGCGTATCTGGCTGCGTTTAAGACATATGTCCCCAGCCGTTTTGTGTATAACATTTCTGAGAGTGATGTTCGCATGAAAGGCCAGACACTGGAAACAAAGGACATTCTCCTTAGTCCGGAAGTACAGCAGTATCCATGCAAAGTCAGTGCAGATCTGATGATTGATCATAAAAATTATTTCTATAAACGGATGATCGAGAAAAAAGGCGGACGTACAAAATTTGATGGAACAAATCCGATGCAGTCAACGATAATTTCATGGGAAAAGAGTATGGCGATGGGAGACGGAAGCGATTCCGCACTTATATTTCCTCTCGTATTATATCTGAGCTCTGCACGTCTGTGGAATGAAAATAAAGAATCAGATTTTGATTTTAGTATCCCTCTTCGCACAGATGCATATCACAGATGTCTGGATAAAAAAAGAGGGATGCAGATGCCCTTCCGTTATATACAGTATTTAAAAGAAATATCAATCCAGGAAAAAAACGGAGTGGATTTTCCTGCCTATACGTTGATTATGGATGCGATTAACCGCTGTATGGAAGGAGAATTAAAAACAGATCAGGTGATTGAATATTCCATGCGTTACCGTTCTCTGGCTCTGGTGGAAGCAGATGGGACCAGAATTCCTTTTGACGGGTTAAGCGACGGTTACAGGGGAGTTATGAAAATTGTTGCCGATATTGCCGTCAGAATGTGTATTCTGAATCCATATCTGAAGGAAAAGACATTTGAAAGAACACCGGGAATTGTGGTGATCGATGAACTGGATTTGAGTCTTCATCCCAAATGGCAGAAACGAATCATCCGGACATTGACTTCCCTTTTTCCAAAGGTTCAGTTTATCTGTGCCAGCCATTCGCCGTTTTTAATCCAGGCTCTTGAAGAGGGACAGCTGATTTCCATGGAGGGTATGGTGGATGAGGAATATTCAGGGGAAAGCATTGAGGATATTGCTGAAAACATCATGGGGGTTGAAAATGCAAGGTACAGCGATAAAAAGCAGGAAATGTACCATGCTGCGGAGGAATACTATCAGGCTTTGAACTGTGCGGTGTCTCAGGAAGAACTTCAGCGGTTAAAAGAAAAGCTGGACGTTTTGATGGCAGAGTACAGCGATAATCCGGCATACTGTGCATGGATGAAGCAGCGGTATCTGGTGAAGCAGGCAGAAATGGGGAAAAAGGAATGAGGCCGGTAGAAAAAGGGGAAGCGCCTGAAGTGACATTTCAAACATATTCAGACGCAGAATCATATTTGGAGGAAAGGCTGGGCTGCTATTGCTCATTTTGTGAATTTCATATTTCCCATGTGCCGGAAGTGGAGCATCGGGAAGCAAAATCATCCGGCGGAGAAATACTGGCATGGGAAAATCTGCTGCTGTCCTGCAAATATTGTAATACCCGAAAAGGAACGATTGTTAAAGCCGGAGATAAAAGTAAATACCTTTGGCCGGATGAGGATGATACATTTCATGTATTTAATTACGATGAAGATATTCCAAAATTGGATGACCTGTATCTTCAGACCCATCCGGAAATGAGAGAGCGGGCAGAGGCTCTGTTCCATCTTGTACAGCTGGATTATATGCCGCGTTCTCCAAAAGAAAAAGACCGAAGATACAGGGAGCGGAGTGAGGCAAGAAATTCAGCCATTCATTCCAAGGCAGACTGGGATTATATAAAGAATACAGAATATGCAGAGGCGTATTTAGAACAGATGATGATATTAGCTAAAAATACAGGCTTTTTTTCCGTATGGATGAGTGTATTTCAGGAGGATAACAGAGTAAAGAACCGTCTGGTTCAGGCCTTTAAGGGAACCAGACAGGAATTTTGCTTATAAATAATTAAAACAATCAGGAGTGAACAACTATGGCATATCAGGATGATTATGTAATGCGTACGATTACCGACCTTGTGCGGGCCATTGCCGGACTGGCACTGGGAAAAAATGAAATTGATTATGACCTTCCTCTCTCAGAGGCGGCTTACACGCCCGTGGACCGGGCTTACCGCCGTTTAAAGGATCTGGCAGATGCAGGAGACATTAACGGGGCTGAGAATGAGCTGTATGAATGTCTGGATACCAGTGACAGGGCATATCTGGAAATGGCTCTGGCATTTTATATGTATTTGAACCAGCTGGATGATGATGCTCTTTATACCGCCAATTTTTCCAGAGAGGAAATTGCAGAAGGGATTAACAGTGTCAGCGCTCAGTTTGGCATCTCCGGTTTTGAGAATTTCGTAGACACTACTATGGTATAAGTATGTCTGAAAGAGAGCGGTTAATGGAAATAAGAAATGAATGCGCTGTCTGTCTGGCCGACTGCTATAAGGAACTGTTTTTTGGTCCGTCCAACAGACGCTGCCGGGCCATGACAGGAGCAGAGCTGCGAAATCGTCTGTCCCGGTTAAATGATGCGTGTCTGGAAAAAATTGTAAAACCAAACGAATTAAGTGATATACACGCCATGCTGGCAAAAGTCTGTGCGTTCCTGATGCATAAAGAGGGACGCATAAAGCCTGGTCCTCAGCTTACCCGGTGGGAGGAAAACTGCCGGTGTATGGAGAAATTCTGTGAGCATTTGGCAAAAAAGGATCTGGAATTTCTGCCGGAACTTACGCAGGAGGATCTGGAGCACGTATTAAAAATGCAGGGGATCCGCAGATATCTTCTAACGAATTCACTGGAACGGGCTTACCAGCTTTTCTATATTCCCAAAACCATTAAAAAGGGGATCAGGGAGTCGGTCAAGCGCCGTCCGGAGGATGAATACCCGGAGACACGGGCCATGAAGCGCCGTTTTATCCTTCATATCGGCCCTACCAACAGCGGAAAAACCCATGACGCTCTGGAGCGGTTAAAACAGGCAGAGCACGGAGCCTATTTCGGCCCCCTTCGCCTTCTGGCGCTGGAGGTTTACGACCGTTTAAACAGTGAACATGTACCCTGCTCCATGATTACCGGAGAGGAGACGCTGGAGGTTCCCGGGGCGGTCTGTCAGGCCTGTACGGTGGAAATGTTAAATGATCACGAATACTTTGACGTAGCCGTGGTAGATGAATGTCAGATGGCAGCAGATCCTTACCGGGGCCATAACTGGACCCGTGCTGTGCTGGGGCTGCGTGCGGAGGAGATCCACCTGTGCATGGCTCCTGAGGCAGAAGATATCATGGTGCAGATGATCAAGCGCTGCGGGGATTCCTTTCAGATCGTGCGCCACAAAAGAAATACGCGCCTTACCCTTGAGAAGAAGCCCTACTCCCTGAAGCGGGATCTGAAAAAGGGAGACGCGCTGATCGTATTTTCAAAGAAGTCCGTTCTGGCTCTGGCCGCCCATCTGGAAAATCAGGGGGTGCGCTGCAGTGTGATCTACGGAAGCCTGCCGCCTGCTACCCGGAGGGAGCAGGTGCGCCGTTTTCTGGAGCGTGAGACGGAGGTGGTGGTAAGCACAGACGCCATTGGGATGGGATTAAATCTTCCCATTCGCCGGATCGTGTTTGTGGAAACAAGAAAATTTGACGGCACGGCCAGACGCAGTCTTCTGCCGGAGGAAATCCGTCAGATCGCAGGACGGGCGGGCCGCTTTGGCCTCTATGACGAGGGCTTTGTGACGGCCATTGACGATATAGAAACCATTGAGGACGGCTTATCCGCCCGCCCTCTTCCCATTATGAAAGCCTATGTGGGTTTTCCTGAGCAGCTTTTGAACCTGCCTGCAGAGATTGACACTTTGGTAAAGATCTGGGCCGGTATGGAGGCGCCTGCCATTTATGAAAAAATGGAGGTGGATGAGCTGTTATCTCTCTACATGAGCTTTGAGCGGATCCACGGAGATCATCTGGAAGAATTTACCAAACAGGAGATCTATAAGCTTATTACCTGCTCGGTAGACATTGATAACCGTCTGGTGATGGATCTGTGGAAGGATTACTGCCGGGAATACAGAGAAGTGGATGAACTGGAATTTCCCTACAGTCCGGGAACGGATCTTTACGATATGGAAAGCTATTATAAAATGCTGGATCTTTATTTTCAGTTTTCACGGAAGACAGGACTTCCTGTCCAGGAAGAAAACCTGTTCCATGAAAGGCGGAGCACAGAGGAGGAGATCAGCCGTATCCTGCGCACAGAATGCGGCAGCTATACCCGGAAATGTTCCATCTGCGGCAGAGAGCTTTCCTGGGATCATCCATTTTCTATCTGTGAGCGCTGCTTTGAGCGGGGCCGTTCATCGCAGAAGCGCTCTCGTTTTCACGATCAGCGGTATAACCATTAAAACCCATACAACGGGCTCTGCCACGATGATTCCCCAGTACTTAAAAATATCCGCCAGAAGGAAGGCGGCAATGATTTTTCCAGCCAGTTCGATCATGCTGGAGCATATGGGAGTCACATGATCGCCCATGCCCTGAAGGCTGTTTCTCAAGATAGAAATAGCAGCCGGAGCAAAATAAAACAGGGTGTTGACCTTCAGATACAGAGCTGCAGTATTGAGAACCGTTTCGTTTTGGGAGCCTGTAACCATAGAAGCCAGTCTGGGAGAAATGGTCCAGCTTAAAAGGATCATTCCAACGGCCCAGATCCAGGTCAGAAGAAGGGACTGGCGGATTCCCGTCCGGATGCGGTCCATGCGGCCGGCTCCCGTATTCTGCCCGCAGTAATTTGCCATGGTTACGCCCATGACGCTGAAGGGAAGCATACAAAATTCTGTAATTTTCCGGGCGGCTGTATGGGCTACGATGATATCCTGGCCAAAGGTATTGATGGCGCACTGGAGCGACAGGGTGCCGAAAAATACAAGGGACATCATGGCAGCCATAGAGAGGCCGGAGGCGTAGAGTTTTTTGACCTGTTCTCCGGATATTTTAAAATCAGCCGGGCAGAAGCGGAAGATCCGGTATCTGCAGAACATATAGATCAGGCTTAAGCAGGCCGCCACCCCCTGGGACAGAACCGTAGCAAAGGCGGCTCCTTCTATGCCCCAGCCAAAGTACATGATAAAAACCAGATCTAAAACCACATTTAATACAGCTGCAAAAATCAGAAACAGCAGAGGGGCTGTTGTATCGCCTACAGCCCGCAGTATAGAGGCGCAGGCATTGTACAGCATGGTGACAAACAGTCCGGACAGAATGACGCGGATATAGCTGTCTGATTGGATAAGAAGCTCCTGGGGCACGTTTAAAAGTCCGAGGATCCATGGGAGGCCTGCGAGACAGGCCAGTGTGAGGGCCAGGGCAGTCACAGCTCCAAGGAGCAGGCTGCCTGCGGCAAAGCGTTTTACTCCTTCTTCGTTTCCTGCGCCGAATTCTCTGGCGATCAGCAGAGAAAAGCCGTTTGTAAGGCCGGAAAGAAAGCCGATAAAAAGAGTGCTGATGGAGGCGGTGGCCCCCACAGCTGCCAGAGCAGTTTCTCCCAGTGCGCTTCCTACTACGCGGGTATCAGCCAGACTGTAGCACAGCTGAAACATATTTCCAAGGGCTACGGGAACAGCAAAGCTGATCATGATCCGGGCCGGTGTGCCTTTTGTAAGATCCTTCATATGTAAATCCTTTCGTATTTTAAGTGTTTTTCCGTACCAGAATTTCACGGGTGGTTCGCTGGCGGATTCCAACGACCCGTTTATGAAGACGATATGCCGACAAGCCTGTCGTTCTGCTTTTAAAAATACAGGTTACCGGCTCTCCGAAGCGAAAGCCCAGGCGGCTCAGACGGCGCTCCATGGCAGGCTCGGATATGATCCAGACCACCTGGGCTGTTTCGCCGGCTTTCAGATCGCATAAGGGAAATACCATGTTTTATCCATCCTTTTGACCCTGATACCATAGTATATGATAACAGGACTTAAGAGAGACTGATTTTTACCTCTCTGCGGATTTTCATGGAAGCTTCCTCTACCTCACAGTCATAGGCCAGAATATGCAGTCCGGCTCTGGCTCCTGCCCGCAGGGCGTCCCCAAAGGCTTTGTGTGTTTCATCATTGGGACGAAATTCCCTTACTCCTTCCATCTGTATGACAAAGAGTACAAAGGCCTCAAAGCCTTCGGCAACAGCTTTGGACAGGCCCTGAAGGTGCTTTACACCCCGCTCTGTGGGAGCATCGGGAAAGCGGACGATTCCATTTTCTTCCAGGGTTACGCCCTTTATCTCCATGAAGGCAGGTTTTAAGGCTCCGGTCTGCTGGTTTTCCAGCATAAATGCCAGATCGAACCGGGAATCTTTGTGGACTGCCTCCCGCCGGATCTTACGGGGCAGCCAGATGCTCCCAGATGGATCAAAGGGCTGGAGCATCCGGAGCGCGTTGTCGTTTGGCTCCTTTTGGGAGAGGTTCTCCATCCATTCCAGGGCAGCCCGGTTGGGCGCCTGGGAATCCATATTGATCAGAAGGTTTCCCTTATAGACCGCGATCAGGTCAAATTCTGTTTTCCTTCCCATTTCCCTGGCGTGGGGGTGAAATTCCAGCACCACGGTACAGCCGGAGGTAAGCAGTTCTCTGCAGCGTCCTGTATTTTTTACATGGCAGATAACACGCTGGCCGTTTACCTCCACATAGGCGATAAAGCGATTGGGACGTTCCAGAAAACGTCCCTTCACTGTATGTTCATATCTCATGTCAACCTCATTTTTCCGGAAAAAGCCGGTTTTTGTTTCGGCTATCATAATAAGGCAAATTTTGGGTTCACGCAAGTGCTTCCTGCGGCCGTTTTCTCCTTTTGCAGCAGTAATTTCAAGAAAAATTCCCGTTCCTGTCCCTTAACAGTTGCACCTCTCATTAAAATATGCTAAACTTTCTGCAAATAAGGGGCCGGGGCTGTGAGTTCAGACTGGCAGTCCCTCAGATATACATCGCATAAAGAAAGGAAATCGATTATGGCATTATCTTACCAGAGTACCAGAGGCGGACAGACCGGGGTTACAGCATCCCAGGCCGTCCTTCAGGGCCTGGCTGCCGATGGCGGCCTGTTTATGCCCACTGAGATTCCAAAGCTGGATGTTTCTATGGAGAAGCTGGCCGGTATGAGCTATCAGGAGACCGCATATGAGGTGATGAAGCTGTTTCTCACGGATTATACGGAGGAGGAGCTGAGATCCTGTATTGCAAATGCCTATGACAGCAAATTTGACACAGAGGAGATCGCTCCGTTAGCAAAGGCTGATGGCGCTTATTATCTGGAGCTTTATCATGGGAGCACCATTGCGTTTAAGGATATGGCATTATCCATTCTGCCTCATCTGATGACCACTGCGGCAAAGAAGAACCATGCAGATAAGGAGATCGTGATCTTAACGGCTACTTCCGGCGATACCGGAAAGGCAGCTATGGCAGGCTTTGCGGATGTACCCGGCACCCGTATCATCGTATTTTATCCCAAAGGCGGCGTAAGTCCGGTGCAGGAGCGCCAGATGCGCACCCAGAAGGGGGAGAACACGGCAGTTGTCGCCATCCACGGCAATTTTGACGACGCCCAGACCGGAGTAAAGAATCTTTTCAATAACAAGGAGCTGGCAAAGGAGCTGGCAGAGAAGGGATTCCAGTTTTCCTCCGCCAATTCCATTAACATTGGCCGCCTGGTGCCTCAGGTTGTGTACTATGTATACGCCTATGCAAAGCTTCTGGCAAATGAGGAGATCGCTGCCGGGGAGGAGATCAATGTGGTGGTTCCCACAGGCAATTTCGGCAACATTCTCGCAGCCTATTTTGCCAAGAAAATGGGGCTTCCCATCCGTACTCTGATCTGTGCCTCCAATGATAATAAGGTGCTGTACGATTTCTTCACCACAGGCACTTATGACCGCAGAAGGGAGTTTATTCTTACCAATTCTCCGTCCATGGATATTTTGATCTCCAGCAATCTGGAGCGCCTGATCTATTTAAGTACAGGTTCGGATCCGAAAGCAAACGCCGCTCTGATGAAGGAGCTGGCAGAGGATGGCCATTATACCATTACGGATGAGATGCGGGCCTTTATGGCTGATTTTAAGGGCGGTTTTGCCACAGAGGAGGAAAATGAAGCTGCGATACGGACCATTTTCCAGGATACAGGCTATCTCATCGACACACATACAGGCGTGGCAGCGGCCGTATACGGACAGTATAAAAAGGAAACAGGCGATCAGACAAAGACGGTTATTGCGTCCACGGCCAGTCCCTTTAAGTTCTCACGCAGTGTAATGGATGCTGTAAAGGGTAAAGCGGCCACAGAGGGAAAGGATGAGTTTGATGTGGCCGATGAGCTGGCTGCAGCTGCCGGCCTTGTGCTTCCAAAAGCGGTAGAGGAGATACGTACTGCGCCCATCCGCCATGACAGAGAGTGCGCTGTGGATGAGATGGAGGAAACCGTTAAGAATATCCTTGGGATTTCATAAAAGTTCTTCCATTTTTGGATGGTATGGTTTATAATGAATTCGAAACTGTTAAATACATAACAAAGTAGAACTGCGTTCCAGGGCTGTTATCCGGGTCCCGGGTTCATGCAGCTGGGGGAGCGCCCAAGTATAAGGAGGAAATATTATGTTAGTATCAGCAAAAGATATGCTTGAAAAAGCAAGAGCAGGCAAATATGCAGTAGGTCACTTCAATATCAATAATCTGGAGTGGGCAAAAGCGGTTCTTCTGACTGCAGAAGAGCTTCAGTCCCCGGTTATCCTGGGTGTATCCGAGGGCGCAGGCAAGTACATGACCGGATTTAAGACCGTAGCAGCTATGGTTTCTGCTATGCTTGAGGAATTAAATATTACCGTACCGGTGGCACTTCACTTAGACCACGGCTCCTACGAGGGCTGCTACAAGTGCATTAAGGCCGGATTCTCCTCTATTATGTTTGACGGCTCTCATTATCCGATCGAAGAGAATGTGGAGAAGACAAAAGAGCTGGTTAAGATCGCTCATACAATGGGCCTGTCCTTAGAGGCTGAGGTAGGCTCTATCGGCGGCGAGGAAGACGGCGTGGTAGGCGCAGGCGAGTGTGCAGATCCTGCAGAGTGCAAGGCTATCGCTGATCTGGGTGTTGACTTCCTGGCAGCAGGTATCGGAAATATCCACGGCAAGTATCCTGCAAACTGGCAGGGCTTAAACTTCGACGTACTGGAGAAGGTTAAGGAAGCAGTTGGCGATATGCCGTTAGTTCTTCACGGCGGTACAGGTATTCCCGAAGATATGATCAAGAAGGCTATCAGCCTGGGCGTTGCAAAGATCAACGTAAATACAGAGTGCCAGCTTTCCTTCGCAGAGGCTACCAGAAAGTACATCGAGGCAGGAAAGGATCAGCAGGGCAAGGGCTTTGACCCAAGAAAGCTGTTAGCTCCCGGCGCAGAGGCAATCCGCGCAACTGTAAAAGAGAAGATGGAGCTGTTTGGTTCTGTTGGAAAGGCAAATGCATAAGCTCTGTGAATTAAAACTTATTAGAATAAACTGATTCTGTTTTTGGAAAAACCGCTTGCATTTTCACGGGAAATGGTTTATTTTATAACAAAAGAACGAGGGCGTTCTCTTTTTGAAAAAGGAGAGAACGCCTTTTGCTGTACAAAACCGCCTTTTGGGGTGCATTGGGGAAAGGGGACACCATGAAAAGAGAGGATGGAGAATCTATGAGCAAAGTAATAAGTGTTACAGAGATGTTTGGCAAGGATGTGTTTAATGATGCCGTGATGAGAGACCGTCTGCCTAAAAGCGTATATAAGAAGCTTAAAAAGACCATTGAGGATGGCGCAGAGCTGGATCCCAGTATTGCAGATGTGGTAGCTCATGCTATGAAAGATTGGGCGATTGACCATGGTGCAACCCATTTTACTCACTGGTTCCAGCCTCTTACAGGCGTTACGGCTGAGAAGCACGATTCCTTTGTTTCCGCTCCCGTTGAAGGCCGTGTGATCATGGAGTTTTCTGGAAAAGAACTCATAAAGGGCGAGCCGGATGCTTCCTCCTTCCCCTCCGGCGGCCTGCGCGCAACCTTTGAGGCCAGAGGCTATACGGTATGGGACTGTACCTCCCCAGCTTTCTTAAAAGAGGACGCCATCGGCGTGACCCTCTGTATTCCCACCTCCTTTTGTTCCTATAAGGGCGAGGCTCTGGATAAAAAGACCCCTCTGCTGCGCTCCATGCAGGCCATCAATGAGCAGTCCCTGCGGATCCTGCGCCTGTTTGGAAATACCACTGCAAAACGGGTGAATCCTTCCGTAGGACCGGAGCAGGAGTATTTTCTGGTTGACCGCCAGAAGTACCTGCAGAGAAAGGATCTGATCTACACTGGACGCACCTTATTCGGCGCTATGCCGCCAAAGGGCCAGGAGATGGACGACCACTATTTCGGCATCATCAGAGAGCGGATCGGCGCCTACATGAATGATGTAAATAAGGAGCTGTGGAAGCTGGGAGTGCCTGCCAAGACCCAGCACAACGAGGCAGCTCCGGCCCAGCATGAGCTGGCTCCCATCTATGAGGGCGTGAACCAGGCTGTAGACCACAATCAGCTGGTGATGGAGACCTTAAAGAAGGTAGCCGGACGCCACGGCATGGCCTGCCTTCTCCACGAAAAGCCTTTCTATGGGGTAAATGGCTCTGGCAAGCACAACAACTGGTCCCTGACTGCCGATGACGGCACCAACCTGATGAACCCCGGCGATACGCCCCATGAGAATATCCAGTTCCTTCTGGTTTTGGCCTGCATCATCAAGGCCGTAGACCGCCATGCAGATCTGCTCCGTGAATCTGCCTCTGATGTGGGAAATGATCACAGACTGGGAGCAGACGAGGCTCCGCCGGCAATTATTTCCATTTTCCTGGGTGAGCAGTTAGAGGACGTAATCGACCAGCTCTGCGACACAGGAGAAGCGACCCATTCCAAGAAGGGCGGAACTCTGCGCACCGGCGTAAATATCCTGCCGGATCTGGACAAGGATGCCACCGACCGGAACCGCACCTCACCCTTTGCCTTTACCGGCAATAAATTTGAGTTCCGTATGGTAGGTTCCTCTGATTCCGTAGCGTCTGCCAATACGGTGTTAAATACCATTGTGGCAGAAGCCTTTAAGGAAGCGGCTGATCAGCTGGAGCAGGCCGAGGACTTTGATATGGCAGTCCATGACCTCATTAAAGAGCTTCTGGCAGCTCACAGAAGAGTTATCTTCAATGGAAACGGCTATTCTGAGGAGTGGGTAAAGGAAGCCGAACAGAGAGGGCTTCCCAACCTTCGCTCTATGGTAGACGCGATCCCGGCTCTTGTGACAGACAAGGCGGTAAAGCTGTTTGAGGAGTTCGGCGTATTCACCAGAGCCGAGCTGGAGTCCAGAGCCGAGGTAGAGTACGAAAGCTATGCAAAGAGCATTAACATTGAGGCAAAGACCATGATCGATATGGCAGGAAAGCAGATCATTCCTGCAGTGATCCGCTACACCACCCAGCTGGCAGGTTCCATTTCCGCGGTGAGAAATGCCTGCCCGGAGGCAGACGTGAGCACACAGACAGAGCTTTTGCTGGAATCCTCAGACCTTCTGGCTGAGACAAAAACAGCCCTGTCTGCCCTGGAAGATGCTACGGCCCGCTGCGCAGCCATGGAAAGCGGAAAGGATCAGGCACTGGCATACCACAGTGAGGTCGTTCCTGCCATGGAGGCCTTAAGGACTCCTGTAGACCGTCTGGAGATGCTGGTGGACAAGGAACTGTGGCCCATGCCAAGCTACGGCGATCTGATTTTTGAAGTGTAATACGACAATTGTTTCACTGGTTATTTTAGAAGACAGAGCCTGCGGCTGCCCGGAAGGGGATAGCTGCAGGCTGTTTTCTTTGGCCGCTTTGCTGTATAATAGGGATATTATCAGTAAGTAAGGGGATGTATATGAAAATTCTGATCATAGAGGATGAGCGGCTGCTGGCCGGTTCTATAAAAGATCTTTTAGAGATCCAGGGTTTTGAGGCCGAGGCTGTATATGACGGAGAAACCGGTTTTACATATGCAGGCACCGGGATTTATGATCTGATCATACTGGATGTGATGATGCCGGGAAAAAGCGGCTATGAGGTGGCAAGGGAGCTTCGGGCCAGCCGTCTGGGAACGCCCATTCTAATGCTTACGGCCCGTTCTGCTCTGGAGGATCGGATCGCAGGGCTGGATGCCGGGGCAGATTATTATCTGACAAAGCCCTTTGACGCCAGAGAGCTTACTGCCTGCGTCCGCGCCCTGCTTCGCCGCCAGGGAGGACAGGTGGATGAGGTAGGGATGGGAAAGACCTGTTTGGATCTTTCGACGGCTGTTTTAAGCTGCGGGGACAGACAGATCCGGCTTTCTGCGAAAGAGTTTGATATTATGCGCCTTTTATTTCAGTCCGGGGCAGGAAATCTTTCTAAGGAAATGATCCTGGAAAAGGTGTGGGGCTATGATTCAGATGCAGTGGAAAACCATGTAGAGGTTTATATTGGTTTTTTGAGGAAAAAGCTGTTAAGCATTGGGTCAGATGTACGTATTGAGTCCATCCGGCGAATGGGATATCATCTGGAGGTGGCAGAACATGATTTATAGGCTGAGAGTGAAGTTTGTAGTTATCAACATGACGATAGTGGTTCTGATGATGAGTGTGGTATTCGGCCTGGTGTACCATTTTACAAGAGCAGATCTGGAAGAAAAGAGCATCCGCATGATGGAAAAGATTGCAAACCGACCCTTTCAGATTGAGATGCCCGGAGAACAGAGCGAGCAGATCCGTCTTCCTTTTTTTATCCTGCATCTGGGAACCGGGGGAGAACTGATCGCCAGCAGCGGCGGCTATTTTGATCTGTCTGATCAGGAATTTCTCATGGATCTCATTGTAAGGGCACGTTCCTCCCATCAAAAGGTAGGAGTGATAAAGGAATACGGCTTTCGGTACTATAAGACCAATACGCCCTACAGGTATAGCCTGGTATTTGCGGATATTTCCAGTGAAACGGCGGCGTTAAAGGGGCTGGTGAGAACCTGCGCCCTGATCGCGGGTCTGAGTTTTATCCTATTTTTAGCCATCAGCATCTGGCTTTCCGGCTGGGCGGTGCGGCCGGTGGAAAAGGCCTGGAAACAGCAGCGCCAGTTTGTGGCCGACGCCTCCCACGAGTTAAAAACGCCTTTGACTGTAATTATGACCAATGCGGAGCTTCTGCAGTCCTCCGGCTGTGGGGAAGAAAAGCAGAGACGTTTTTCCGAAGCCATCCTTGCCATGTCACGGCAGATGAGGAGGCTGATCGAACAGATGCTGGATCTGGCCCGTGCTGACAGCGGACAGGCAGAAGCAGCTTTTGAACAGGTGGATTTAAGCCGGACAGCAGAGGATTCGCTTCTTCTTTTTGAACCCCTTTATTTTGAACAGGGATTAACGCTTTATGCAGAAATAGAAGAAGGTATTCTGATCTGGGGCTTAAAGGACAGGCTGAGCCAGCTTCTGGATATTCTTTTAGACAATGCCTGCAAATATTCGAGCCAGGGCGGAACCACCTGGGTAAAGCTTAAAAAACAGGGAAAAAGCCACTGCATACTCACTGTAGAAAATCAGGGTCCTTCGATTGATCCCGAAGACTTAAGCCAGATCTTCAAACGCTTTTACCGCGCCGATCCCGCCCGCAATACCTCCGGAAGCTACGGCCTGGGCCTTTCCATTGCGGAAAAGACCGTACAGCTTCATCACGGAAAAATACACGCTGAAAGCAGGGATGGGATCAATCGATTTTGGGTGGAGCTGCCCTGTGTTCTGGGGCCTGGTGTGCAGGGCTACGGTTTCCGGCTATAAAGTCGGATGATTCCCTCTTGCATCCATATATTTCCAGTGCTATACTGAAGCCATACTTCAGATTTTTAAAGGAGAGGCCAGATGTTAATTTGATCCATTTATTTTGACGCATGAAGATTTGTCTGTGCAGGCGCAGTACCGTGAAAGCGTCCTGTTATTTCATGTTGCCAAAAATGGATCGGATATCAGGTTCTCTTTTTTTATGCCGTATATTATACCGCACACGCCGGTCGCCCATCTTTCAATGGGCGGCTGGCTGCTGGGCCCGGCCCTATCTAAAAGAGAAGATACTATGCAGAGATCCTTTGGCAGCAGAGGGTCTCTGTTTTTTTATTTCACAGGAAAGTGCGGTCTGACACAGGTGGAAAAGCATATAGCAGCATATATTTTAAGAGGATAATTAGAAATGAAAACAATATTTGAGAAAATGTTCGGCCAGTACAGAGGTCTGAGAAGAGAATTATATATTCTTTTCTGGGGAAAGGCAGCAACCAATATGGGAGCTATGATATGGCCCATGCTGACGCTGATTTTAAGCAATAAGCTGGGAATGAATGCACAGGAGATCGCCAAGATCACTATAGCTATGGGAGTGGTACAGTTTCCTGCAAACCTGCTGGGAGGAAAGCTGGCAGACTGCTGCAATAAGAAAAAGCTCATCATTATCTGCGATTTGGTAACGGTCATCTGTTACCTGACAGCAGCGGTTCTTCCTGTATCCATGGCACAGATCCTGCTGTTTTTTACAGCAGGAATCTTTCAGACAATGGAAAATCCGTCCTATGACGCGCTGGTAGCAGATCTGAGTACCGCCGAAAACAGGGAAAAGGCCTACAGCCTTATGTATCTGGGACTCAATCTGGGGATCATTCTGTCCCCAACCATAGGAGGAATCCTGTTTGAGAACCATCTGGGCCTTGCTTACGCCATTGACGGGCTCACGACCCTGTCGTCCACCATTTTGATCCTTCTTTTTATAAAGGACATCACCCCGGTAAAGGAAAACCAAACCATTTATGAAGAGGCAAAAGAGACCCAGTCCACATGGAAAATCCTCAGGGAGCAGAAAGTCATTCTTTTCTTTTTGCTCTGCTGGTCCGTCTATCAGTTCTCCTATACCCAGTTCAATTTTCTGATTCCGCTGAACATGGAGGAACTGTACGGAGGAAAAGGAGCTGTGTATTTTGGCCTGATGACCAGCTTAAACGGCCTTATTGTTATTATAGGAACTCCCATCTTAACAAAGTGCGCCTCTTCCCTGAGCGACACTGCAAAGCTTCTCGCCGGCCAGCTTCTGGTAAGCACTGCACTGTCCATGTACATCTTCATACAGGGCATAATACCCATGTATTACATTTCCATGATCCTTTTCACTCTGGGAGAAATCATTACCACCCTTGGCTCCTATCCCTACCTCACCCGGAGGATCCCCGCATCTCACAGAGGCAGGATATCATCCCTGGCCCACATTTTTCTGGCAGCAGCCATGTACGGATCCCAATGGAAAATAGCCTCCATCCTGCAGGCCCAAACCATCACAACCGCCTGGAAATTTATAACCGCAGCCGGAGCCCTGGGAGCAATCCTCTACCTCATCCTGATAAAAACCGACCAAAAAACATACCCACTGCTTTACCCTCAAAAAGCATCAAAAACCAACTAAAACCATACCAATACTACAGAGCAGTGTCTCCCCAACACCTTTGCACCTTTCACACCTTTCGCAGAGTCCCCCAGCCGTCTCCCGTCTGCTCCTCAGGGCGACTTTGGAGGCCATTAGAAAATCTCAGGGGTTCAGCCCCATAGATTTTCTTATGGCCGGAAACCGGAGTCCTGAGGAGCAGACGGGAGGCGGCGTACCCTGCAAAAATTTCACCCCCCACAAATTTTCAGCCCCATTTCAGCATAAATTGTTATAATGCCAGAAAAACAAAAATCCAATCAGGAGGTCAACCATGATACAGGTAGAGCATTTAACAAAATGCTATGGGGATGTGACGGCGGTAGATGATCTGTCCTTTGAGATAGAAGGCGGCCATGTATACGGCTTTTTAGGTCCTAACGGCGCCGGAAAATCCACCACCATGAACATCATGACAGGATGTCTGTCAGCCACAAAGGGAAGCGTAAAGATCGACGGCTTCGACATTTTTGAAGAACCGGCCCAGGCAAAGAAACGGATCGGCTATCTTCCGGAGCAGCCGCCCCTCTATATGAACGAGACACCGGCAGAATATCTGCACTTTGTGGGAGAGGCAAAAGGGCTTAAGGGAAAAGAGCTGCACAGCCAGATTGACAGCGTAATCGATAGGACAGGCTTAGGCCATGTGCGAAACCGCAGGATCAGCGCCCTGTCCAAAGGGTATAAACAGAGAGTTGGGATCGCCCAGGCCCTTCTGGGGGACCCGAAAGTGATCATACTGGATGAGCCGACAGTAGGACTGGATCCCTTACAGATCATAGAAATCCGCGATTTGATCAAAGATCTGGGAAGAGAGCATACAGTCATTTTCAGCTCCCACATTCTTTCCGAGGTTCAGACCATCTGTGAGAAAATCCTTATTATTGCCAGAGGAAAGCTCATCGCCTTTGACGAGCCGGAAAACCTGGAAAAACGCCTCCTTTCACCGGGAGAGATTACGCTGGTGGCAGAGGCGGACGCCAGGGAAACAGAAGAACTTCTCTTCGGTATGGAACACATTACAGAACAGACCATAGAAGAAAAGGAGATGGGACGGACCGCAGTTACCCTCCATTCGGACTGCGAGGATATCTATGAGGTGTCAAAAGCCCTGTTTGAGCGTTTTTCAGCCGCCGGCAAACCCCTTCTTGAAATGAATGTGAAAAAGGCGGATCTGGAGGAAATCTTTATTGAGCTGACAGAGAGCGCCCAAACAGAAACTGTTAAATCTGAGGAATCCGAAGCAGGAGAGGAGGAAATGGCATGACCGCTGTATTAAAGCATGAGCTCCGCAATTATTTCCATACCCTGACCGCCTATGTATTCGGCGCATTTTTGCTGGCCTTTATCGGTCTGGGAGCCACCTTATATAATCTTCAGGCAGCAGTAAGCAATTTTGAGTTTGTATTAAGCTTCGGCAGCCTGGTATTTGTAGTAATTGTACCTATTTTAACCATGCGCGTCATTGCAGAGGAGAAAAAGCAGAGAACAGACCAGCTGTTATACTCCCTTCCCATTACCACCACGGAGGTTGTACTGGGAAAATATCTGGCGCTTCTTGTGGTATATCTGATCCCCCTGGCGGTTGTCTCCGTATATCCGCTGATATTTGCCCGCTATGGAGATGTATACCTTTTGACCTCCTATGGCTCTATCTTTGCGTTTTTTGTTTTGGGAGCAGCCTTGATCGCTTTGGGAGTATTCATTTCCTCTCTGACAGACAATCAGGGCTTTGCGGCGGGAATCGGCATTGCAGTGATCCTGCTCAACTACTACAGCGCCAGTCTGTCTGAGTACGTATCTTCCACTCCGGCAGGCGCCCTGATCGCAGCCTTTGCCCTGGTGATCGTCCTGGGAGTGGTAATACGCCATTTAACGAAAAATGAAAATCTGGCCTATGGATTTTATTTCCTGGCCGGAGGCGCAGTGCTTATTTTATATCTGGCAGATTCGGAAGCTTTTTCCGGGCTTTTGCCGTCCATTATGAAAATGCTTTCCCTGTTTGAACGGTTTTATGTGTTTGTAAACGGAGTGTTTGATCTCACTGCGATCGTATATTTTGTGACCTTTGCCGCATTTTTCCTGTTTTTATCGGTGCAGTCACTGGAAAAAAGGAGGTATAACTGATGAAGCAGAACCGTAATGCCTTTCGCGGCGGAGCCTATTCCCTGATTCTTTCCGCAGTGGTTCTTACAATCCTTATTGTAGTCAATATACTGGTAAACGCCCTGCCGGAGAATCTGACAAAATACGATATCAGTGCGGCAAAGCTCTATTCCATTACCAGCAATACAAAGGCAGTGGTAAACGGGCTGGATGAGGATGTAACCATTTACTGGATCGTACAGGCAGATAAAGAGGATGCGGTTATTGAAAACCTGTTAAATAAATACGACAGCCTTTCAGACCATATCCAGATCGTAAAGAAAAATCCAGATGTATATCCTACCTTTGCAGAGCAGTATACAGATGAAGAGGCCGCCAACAACAGCCTGGTTGTAGAATGCGGCGAACGCAGCCGTTTTATCGGTTATGATGATATTTACGTTCAGGAGGCAGATATCTACTCTTATTCCTACAATACCTCCTTTGACGGAGAGGGAGCCATCACTTCCGCCATTGACTATGTGGTAAATGAAGAGCAGCCCAAGGTATATCTTTTAGAGGGACACGGGGAAAGAGAGCTTCCCGCCTCCTTCAAGGAGCAGATTGAAAAGGAAAATATCCAGTTAGAGCAGCTGTCTCTTCTGAATGTGGATTCCATTCCTGAGGATGCAGCCGGAATTATGATCTATGCCCCGGCCAGCGACATTTCCGGAGAAGAACAGACTATGCTTGCAGATTACACCAAAAATGGAGGAAAGCTTTTTGCGGCAGCAGGGCCTGTAAAGGAAGGAAATCTTGACAACCTTCACGGCCTTTTAGAGGAATACGGCGTTACCGCCCAGGACGGGATCGTAGTAGAGGGAGACAGAGAGCGCTATGCTCTTCAGACGCCTTACGCCCTTCTTCCTCAGATGGAGAGCAGTGATATCACAGATTCTCTCATTGCAGAGCACTATTATCCCATTCTTCCCATTGTCCAGGGCTTAAAGGTAGATGAAACGAAAGCCGCAGGCCGGGTGACAACCCTTCTGTCAACCACAGACCAGGCCTTCAGCAAGATGGCGGGCTATGAGCTTTCCACCTATGAACGGGAGGAAGGAGACATTGACGGCCCCTTTGCGGCAGCTGTGTCGATTTCCTGTGAAAATGAAGGACGGATCCTCTGGTTTGGCTCCTCAGACTTTTTAGAGGATATGTATAATGCCCTTTCCTCTGGTGCAAACGGGGATCTGGGAATGAATGGTCTTTCTTCCATGATCGGAGAGAGCGAGGCAATGGCGATCCGGAGCAAGTCCTTAAACTATAATTATCTTACCATCAGTGAATCCACTTCTGCCATGCTTCAGGCGGTAATGATCGGTATTTTCCCACTTGCATATCTGGGAATTGGCATCTGTGTGGTAATGAGAAGGAGGAGAATGCAGAATGAAGCGGGCTAAACGGTTATATATTCTTCTGGGCGTTCTGGCGGTGCTGTCTGTGGCGGCCATCGCGGTAATCCAGAGGGAGGAGCATAAGGAAAAGATCAAAGACAGCGGTGAAACCATCCTTCAGATCCCCTATGAGGGCGTCACGGCCCTTTCATGGGAAAATGAATCGGAAAGCCTGGCCTTCCACAAGGGGGAGGACGGAGTCTGGACCTATGACGAGGATGAGAACTTCCCTGTGAGCGAAGAAAAGATAAAAGAACTCTTAGAGCCCTTTGAGGAATTTGCAGCAGCCTTTGTGATCGAAGAGGTAGAGGATTACAGCCAGTACGGTCTGGATGATCCTGTCTGCACGATTCATCTGGAAAATGGGGAGCAGGAGCTTGAAATAAAGCTGGGCAATTTCAGCAATATGGATTCCCAGCGCTATGTGTCCATCGGGGACGGAAAAGCTTATCTGGTAAAGGACGATCCCCTGAATTATTTTGACGCAGTGTTAAAGGATATGCTGAAGCAGGATGAGATTCCTGAGCTTGAGACGGTAAGCAGCCTGCGGTTTACAGGGCCGGAGACCTATGAAGCAGTCCGCATAGAGGACAGCGGGGCTTCCTACAGCAGCGAGGATGTTTATTTTAAGAAGGATGGGGAAAACCTGCTTCCCCTAGATCCAGTACAGGTGGATGAATATATCAGAACACTCCAGAATCTGGATCTGTCTGACTACGCTTCCTACTATGTTTCGGAGGAAGAGTGGAGCACCTATGGACTGGATGCTCCGGAGCTGTCCTTAGAGGCGGATTATACCTTTGAAAATGAGGACAAAGAGAACGTATCCGGTACGCTTACCGTAAGCGTAAGCCGTGATCCGAAGGAAAAAGAAAAGGCGGAGAAGGAAGAGCAGAAGGAGAACTCCGAGGAAAACAGCGGGGAAGAGGAAGAAATTACCGCATACGCAAGAGTAAATAATTCCCAGATCGCCTATAAGCTGACTGCCGAGGATTACAAAGGCCTGATGGCCATGAAATATGACGACCTGCGCCATAAGGAGGTCTTCTGGGGCGACACAGAGGAGATCACAGGAATTGACATTTCCTTAGAGGGAACCGACTACAGCCTTACTTCCAAAGGCAAAAAGGATGACCGCACCTGGACGTATCAGGAGGAGGAAATAGAGGCAGATGAACTGCTCTCTGCTCTGGAAGGCTTAAAAGCAGACCGCTTTACAGAAGAGGAGCCGGGACAAAAGGAGGAAATCCGCCTGACTCTCCATCTGGATAATGAGGTTTCTCCTCAGGTAACCATCGTTCTTTACCGGTATGACGGCAGCAGCTGTCTGGCAGAGGCAGACGGAAAGACAGTTTCCCTGATTCCCAGATCTCAGGCAGTGGATCTCATCGAGGCGGTAAATACCATTGTTTTGGGAAATACAGAGGATTAATTCTTGCATTTCCCTGCGTCCGTGCTATAATGTTCATATAAAATAAAAACTACATAAAAATGAACGGTATGATCAGTGGGCAGAAGGAGCAGCACCTCCTCTGTCCGCTGACCGCGCATATACAGGATGAAAAATGGAGGGCCATATGGACAGATTGGGTTTAATATGCAGAAACATTTTGGAGGAGCCATATATCACTCAGCGGGAGCTGGCAAAGAGAATGGAGCTGTCTTTAGGGACTATTAACGGGCTGATCAAAGAATGTGCAGAAAAAGGCTATATCAGAGAAGATGAGGATCAGAGAGGAAAAATGCTTGTTCTTACAGAAGCGGGACAGGCTGTTTTAGCGCCCTATAAGGTAGACGGAGCCCTGATCATTGCCGCAGGCTTTGGCTCCCGTTTTGTCCCTCTTACCTTTGAAACGCCAAAGGGGCTTTTAGAGGTATTTGGAGAGCGCATGATCGAACGCCAGATCCGCCAGCTCCATGAGGCCGGAGTATATGATATTACCATTGCAGTCGGGTATCTGAAGGAGAAATTTGAATATCTGATCGACAAATATGATGTAAAGCTTCTCTACAATCCGGAGTATTCCTGCAAAAATACCCTGGCTACGGTTTACAGAGCCAGACACCTGTTAAAGGGCCGCAATATGTACATTTTATCCTCTGATAACTGGCTGCGGGACAATATGTACCACGCCTATGAGTGCGGAGCCTGGTACAGCGCCTCCTTCCAGAAGGGGGATACCAAGGAGTGGTGCTTTACCTTTAATAAAAAGGGAAGGATTACAGATGTAAATGTAGGCGGAAGGGATCAGTGGGTGATGTACGGCCCGGTCTATCTGTCCAGAGAGTTTTCAGCCCGGTTCCTTCCGGTATTAGAGGCCTACTATGAAGCTCCGGGAACGGAACAGTTTTACTGGGAGCAGCCCTTTGTGGATATGCTCAAAGGAGAGGCAAAGCGCCGTCTGGAGGCAGAAGGGGGAACGCTTCTTGCCCGCGCAGAGGAGGCTTCCGGCTGGAAGGCGTCCCAGTGGGAGCAGATCGAGATGGATGTAAACCGCCAGCCTGAAAATCAGGTGTATGAATTTGAAAATCTGGAGGAGCTGCGCCTGTTTGATGAACGCTATCAGAATCATTCTGATAATGCAGCAATGGATCTGGTATCCAGGGTATTTAAGGTGCCTGAGTCCCATATTACAGATATCCGCTGCCTGAAAGCCGGAATGACGAATAAATCATTCCTGTTCCGGGTGGATGGTGCTCACTGCATCTGCAGGATTCCGGGGCCGGGGACAGAGCTTTTAATCAACCGCAGGGAGGAAAAAGAGGTTTATGATACCGTAGCTTCTCTGGGGATTACGGAAGAAGTGCTGTACATGAACCCGGATACCGGCTATAAGATTGCACGGTACTATGAAAACGCCCGGAATGCAGCGGCAGATAACTGGAAAGATATGGAAATCTGTATGGGTATTGTAAGAAAGCTCCACCAGTCTGGTCTTACAGTCGATCATTCCTTTGACATTCGGGAACGGATAGATTTTTATGAAAGGCTCTGCCTGCAGCATGGAGGAATCCCTTTTGAAGATTATGAGAAGGTCAGAGGCTGGATGAATGAGCTGATGGATCGTCTGGATCAGATGGATCGTCCACAATGTCTCTGCCATATTGACGCAAATGTGGATAACTTCCTGATGTTTGAGGACGGCAGTGCAAAACTGCTGGATTGGGAATATGCGGGAATGTGCGATCCCATTATGGACATTTCCATGTCGGCGATCTATTCTTACTATGACGCAGAACAGACAGAAAAGCTTCTGGAGATGTATTTAGAGAGAAAGCCTTCAAAGGAAGAATATTATTCCGTATTTGCAAATGCGGCCCTGGGCGGTTTCCTCTGGTGCCTGTGGGCTGTATACAAGGCAGCTTTAGGAGAGGAATTTGGAGAATATACCATCATCATGTACCGGTATGCAAAGAGCTATTATAAAAAATTAAAGGCTCTGTAGCAGGTATGAAAATTTACGGAAATTGTAATAAAATTGTTACCTTCCTTACAGATAATCTGTGCTATAATTAAAAAGATGAAAACCCGAAACAGACAAAGGGGCTTATATACAGAAGAATGAGGAGGAAAAGGCATGAAACGTAAGAAATGTCTGGCGGCTTTGACCGCAGCCGGCATGATTAGCGCCATGGCCCTGGGAATGGCGGTTACATCCTATGCGGCAGACGGCTGGACCAAGACAAACGATCACTGGACCTATATTAACCAGGGAAAGGCCCACACAGGCTGGCTTCAGACCAGCGAGGGCTATTACTATATGGATCTTTCTACCGGCTATATGACCACCGGATTTAAGCAGATCGATGGAAAATGGTATTTCTTCCGTCCGGGCGGCCTGATGGCAAAGGGCTGGATCAATCCGGAATACGGCAAATGGTACTATATGCTGGAGGACGGCACCATGGTTACGGGCTGGCTGCGTATTGGCGATGATTACTATTTTATGCGCGGCGACGGCAGCATGGGAACCGGCTGGCGTGAGATGGATGGAGCCTGGTATTATTTCCAGGAAAACGGCAAGTGTGTTGTGAACGCATGGGCTCAGATTCAGGACAACTGGTATCTGTTCGGCACAGACGGAAAGATGATGACCGGCTGGGCAAAGGTAGACCAGGATTACTTCTACCTGAATACAGACGGACGTATGCTCATCGGCTGGCTCAGCGACAGCGAGGGCAGCAAGTATTATATGGATATGACAAACGGAAAGATGTCTGTAGGCTGGAAGCAGATCGACGGCAAGTGGTACTACTTCAACAGCAACGGTCACCTGATGACAGGTTGGATCCTGGTCGACAGCAAGTATTATTACTTAAATCCGGCAGACGGCGGCGTGATGACAGCAGGAACTACCTTAAATATCAACGGTACCTCCTACAATTTTGACGCATCCGGCGTATGTCAGAATGCAAACGGCGTATCTGCACAGACGCCGACTGCAGGAAATCAGTCTTCCGGAGGCGGCGTAACCGGTGAAAACGGCGGCCCCGGCGTATCAAAGGGATCAGGCGGCCCCAGCTCATCAGGTCCAGGCTCGAATGGATCGGGAAGCACCAGCTCCAGCGGTCCTTCCAGCAGCGGCTCTCTGGAAGCCGGACGCACAGACGGACCAGGCTGATAAGAGAAGTTTGATATGAAAACCTGTGACAAGGTTAGTTGATAAAGGGGGATGCTGCGGCGGGACTGGCTGACAGCATCCTCCGTTTTTGCTATCAGTACGATATAAGGAGAGGAAAATGAAAAAGAGACAGGAGATGAGAAAGCGCTGCCAGGCACTTGTCCTGGCAGGGATTCTGGGTGCAGGAACCCTTGGGTCTGCGTATACGGCCTACGCTGCAGGGCCGGGAGAAACGCCGGCGTCTGTTGGAGCGCCTGCTTCAGGAGGACCGGGAGCAGCAGGAGGACCCGGAGGAGCCGGCAATGTGTCTTCTTCCCCCGGTGCTTCTGAGAATACAAAAGGAGCAGACCAGACCAATCCAAATGCATGGAAAAAGGTAAACGGCGTCTATCAGATGCCGGACGGAAGTGCCATTCAAAATGTGCTTGCCAGAGGAATTGACGTATCCAGATGGCAGGGGGAGATCAACTGGAGCCAGGTCGCAGCAGATGACGTGTCCTTTGTGATGCTGGGAACCCGTTCCAAGGGAGCGGTAGACCCCTATTTTCACCGGAATATCCAGCAGGCCAGCGCCGTCGGCGTGAAGGTGGGCGTGTATATTTACTCATTGGCGACAACGGTGGAAATGGCAGAGGCAGAGGCAGATTTTGTGCTGGATCTGATCCATGATTATCCTGTTTCCTATCCTGTAGCTCTCGATATGGAGGATTCTACTCAGGGAAATCTTTCAAAAGAGGAGCTGGCAGCGATCGCAAATGCCTTCTGTAAAAAAATATCCGATTCCGGATATTATCCGATTATCTATGCAAATGAGAACTGGCTGAAAAATAAACTGGATATGAGTCTGATGGATTATCCCGTATGGGTAGCCCGTTATTCTGCCCGTCCCAGCTACCAGAATCCCGTTATGTGGCAGGCGACCAGCACCGGTTCTGTAAAGGGAATCAATGGAAATGTGGATATTGATTTTCAGTTTAAGGATTTCTCCGGCCAGATTCCGGCCAATACCTGGCGTACCATTAACGGGAAACGGTATTATTACAGCAACTATGCCAAACAGAAAAACGCCTGGGCTCAGGATGGTTCAGACTGGTATTATATGGACAGCGAAGGCCTTGCGTCCACGGGCTGGATCACGGTATCCGGCAGCCGTTATTATCTGGACGAGATCACGGGAAAGATGCAGACTGGCTGGCGTCAGGATCAGGGAAAATGGTACTATCTGGGAAGCTCAGGAGCTGTTAAAAAAGGCTGGATAGAGGACAATGGAGCCTGGTATTATACAGACTCCAACGGTATCATGCAGACCGGCTGGCTGGATGCAGACGGAAAGCGGTATTATATGGAGTCTTCCGGAAAAATGGCGGTTGGATGGACAAACCAAAACGGCAAATGGTACTATCTGGACGCATCAGGTGCCCTGGCAAAGGGCTGGATCCAGGATAATGGCTCCTGGTATTGCTCAGATACAAACGGCGTGATGCAGACCGGCTGGCTGAGTGAAGGCGGAAAGCGGTATTATCTGAAGGGCTCCGGCGTGATGGCGACCGGCTGGCGTGAGATGGATGGAGCCTGGTATTATTTTGACGGAAGCGGAGCGATGGCCACGGGCATGATCGAGGTAAACGGTCTCCATTATTATATGGATCCCTCCACAGGACGCATGGCTGCAGGACAGACGCTGGAGATCGGCGGCGCTGTTTATGAGGCAGCAGCAGACGGCCATCTGATTCCTCAGGGGCAGGAGGAAAGCGGTTCCACAAACCAGGAGAGCGCGTCCGACAGTGCAGGGACGGCTTCCGGCAGCTCCGGCACATCCTCTAACCCCATCATTATCCCGTCAAACGGAAGCGGAAACAGCCCTTCCTCCCAAAACGTTCCAGAACCCTCAGCTCCTGTTACAGGAATCAACGGTGGCCCCGGTGTCAGCTCTGCTCCCTCTCAGGGGCAGGTAGCGGCGGGGGAGAAGCCGGGAGTGTAGAAGGGGCATATGCAAAAAATTTACTCGACCGATCTTATTATACTATGGATTGCGGACTCTTCGGAGTCCGTTTTCTGTTTTTAGGACATAAAAATAG